>Ga0208767_1000326_pt1 | contig 37051 bp, 32 predicted proteins | sample VirMetDEL_Mar_21_FD_184514 | JGI IMG/M metagenome (GOLD analysis project Ga0208767, IMG submission 184514) | Aqueous microbial communities from the Delaware River and Bay under freshwater to marine salinity gradient to study organic matter... | ecosystem: Environmental > Aquatic > Marine >... | reverse complement strand
CTTGATCAGTTAATATATTATCATAGTAATCTGCTACTTGATCTCCTTTATCTTCATTATAACCTAGATTCTCAGAAGCTGCATATTGCATGTCATCATATCCCATACCTCTACCACCATACAAATCTTCATCTAGCATAGATCTAGCAGCTTCTCCAAACTCTGGAGTCTGAGTAAACGATGTTCTTTCTTCATCAGTAAGATCTTCATCTACATTAGCATAACCAAATTGAGCCATTGGTATTCCTCCATAACCCATAAAGTCTTGACCACCTCCAGTAAACTTATATAAGTCTGGATTACCATACATAGGATCATCTATGTTCACAAAACCTCCTCCTTGTAATTTCATTGTTCTTTTACCCGAAGTAGAAGTTCTTGGTTGGTTAAAATATAATTGATAAAATAGATCATCTTTTTTATCTTCTTCAGTATCCAATAGACCCCAAACAGGAGCTAACATTGGAGTGTTTCTGCCCATTCCTTTTGCCAGTATTTTTGCACCCTGTAAAAATCTAGACCAACGGCTAGGTTTAGATTTAGCAATTGTTTGTCCAACAGTCCTAGGTGCAGATCTAGGTACAGTAACTCTATTAGATATACTTTTTCCAGATTTAGAATATGAGCTTCCACTTCCTGGTGGTAAACTTTTTCTTTTAAACATTGGTGTAACTGTAGATTTACCTCCAGGCAATGGTTTTGCAATTTTAAAATTAAAATCAGAAATACTAGTACCACGAGGTATTCTGCCCTTAAACTTTTTGTAGCCATATCTTGCTGCTGCTATTCCACCAGCAGTCCAACCAATAGCTTCTAAGTAATCAGTCAAGCCCATAGGTTCGGATAACTCTTGTGACAATATAGGTAATATTTTTTCTGCAAGAGCAGTTGAATCTAAATTAGCAACATCTATAGAATCACCATAATATTCGTTTAATAAACTAGAATCTACTTTTTTCCCTGATAATACATCATTATACATATCTACAAGATCTATATTTACTGTATCATTTATAGCTGCTAAAAAGGCTGCAGAAAACTCCTGATTAATAGTATCTTTAATTATATCAGAACTAGCTATTGCAGCAGCAACACCTTGTTCATCAAGTATTTTTTGTACATTAGGATCAGCAGCTGCAAATTGAGCTACGGTATCATTTATATTTTGTTTTAAAGTACCTAAATCTCCACTATATACAACCTCTTCTAATTCTTCCTCAGAAACATCATCAAATGTTTTTGGAGCTTGGTATTCATTAATCTCTTTTTGAGCTTCTAATTGTTCTGGACTTGTCATAGACCATTCGTCATCTGCCGCAGGATTTACGTAGTTCATGTTGTTAAAAAGACCACCAGCAAAATTTTCTTTTGAGAAAATATCTTGCATCTTTGCTTTACCTACTGCTAGTTGCTCTTCACTTAACCCATATGCATTTTCTGATGGTAGCGCTAAATTAGGTTCGCCTGTACCTCTTATATTTGCAAAAGGATCATCCATTTCACCACCATCTTGTTTGATACTTGGCGTACCATATATCATTGAATTTAATTTTTGCGTTGGTGTTAAGTTTGTAAATAAAGTATCTTCTTCAGGACTAGTATTTGCAAAAGATCTCGTAAGAGCATATGGATTTACAGGATTTACAGGATTTAATTTTGCAACAATATCTTTTTTTAGTGCAGTAACTTTTTTCTGAATATCATTAGCTTTTTTCTTTTCCTTAGGAGTCTTAGCATTTAAAATTGCTTTTTCAGCTTTTGCTTCTAATTCTTTAACTCTATCAAAAAACTTAAGGGTTACACTTGTTTGAAAAGTTCTAGGGCCATCGTAAAATACTGCTGAATCATTTGGATTATCCAAAGGATTTCTACGAGAGATGTTACTTTGATTGTATGCATCAGATCCTTCTCCAAGTTGATCAGGTCCAACATTTTCAACTTCCATTTCTAAATCTTCTGCTTCCACTTCTATATCTTCTACTGAAGTTTCCTCAGCTTCTTCAGTTTCTTCTTCAGTTTTATTAAAATTAGAACTAGCTGCTTCTTTTTGTTTAGGTTCATACTCTTCTACTGTTTTTTCATTTTCTTCAGGCATCTCCTCATTTGTATATGTAGGAGTAAGATTAGCAGATTTATGACCTTGATTTTTTAAGTAATCTAATTGTTCTAACAATGACATACCTGAACTATCTAAAGTATTATCAATAACGTTTTGTACTTCTTTATTAGTATCAGAAATTGCTTTTACTTCAGCATCAGTAGCTCCAGAAATTTCACGTATCTTATTTTCTTCATCAGCATTGGTTACTACATTAGCTTCATTGTTAAATTTTACATAGGCTTTAACTGGATCTTGCCAATCTGTTCCTGATCTATAATATCCACTAGAACCTGTACTCATAGCACCTGCTCCAAACATCCCTCCCATAAATGGAGTGAATGTACCTGGCATACCAGACATTTCAAATTCATATTTCTTAGGTCTACCAAAAAGACCATATTTCATGCTTCCTTTAATATTAACTCCTTGAGGATTAAATTCATTTGTAACTTCCGAATTTTCAGCATTCTCAGATTTAATAATTTCTTTTTGTGAAGGCATTTGCATCATAGCAGGTGCAAAAACATTTATACCTGAACTAGGAACACCCATTTGATTTATACCATATGCCATTGGTATATCCTTAAATGCTCTTCTTAACCTTCTGTTAGTTCTTCTTTGTTGTCTTCGTTCTTTACCTCCACCAAATTGGTAATTACCAGAATCAAACTCTTGTTCAGCTTGTTGTTTATAACTTGCATTCTGAGCAGTACTTTTTAAACTTTGATTAAAATTAGATACTAAAGATTCTCTTCCATCTGGTGTATCATTAATGGTAGGTGTTTGTTCAAGCTCTTCTGGAGTTTCCATTCCTTCCTGAGCTTTTTTTAATTGCTTTAATCTACTTTTTACATAACCTCCTTTACTCATTGGTTGCTCGGCTGCTTCAACTTCTTCTTCTGCACCAGCATTTGCTTTCTGAACAACTTCTGCCATCTGATCAAGCATAGCTTGTTGTTCTTGAGGATTTTCAGTTGCTTGTAATGTTTCATATATTTTTTTAGGATCAGCTTGTGTAAGTTCAGCATAGTCTTCAATAAGTTCTATTACCATTCTTTGTACTTGCTCTTGCTGCTGCATCATTTGTTCTTCAGACATTTGAGGCTGACCTTGCTGCTGCATTGCTTGCTGTTCCATCATTTCCATTTCTTCAGGAGATGGTTGTTGCATTCCCATTTGTGCCTTAGCTAAAAACTTTGCTGTAGGATTTATTACTCTACCTTGTTGAGCACCACCTGCTTTATATATTCTATATTTCTTTTTTGCCATGATTTAAGTACTTATGTATAATATACTAATTTTTAGTTTACTTTTTAAACCTTATATGTTTATTAAATCTCTTCTATAATATAACCACCAGCTCTATATCTTTCAACTTCTTCATCACTTAATTCAATCTCTATTGGTAATTGATCTTTCCAAGAACCTTCACCAAAAGCTAATGCAGCTTCTTTGTCTTCTCCAAAGTCATATACTTCACCTCTTCTGTCAGCTTCTTCATAAATTGGCCACCATCCATTATTTTGATCAGACATATCTAACCACTCACCAACATTAGTTGACAACATGCTTTCATTTTCTACATATGGATTACCTTGAAATAAAGTTGGAAACCCAACCCAACCTCTACCAGGAACTTCTTCTGCAGCCATCAAATGAGATGATACACTAGAAGGTTTAGAGAATTCACCTGAAGGAGTCCAAACAGAATGATCAAAATTTTCTCTAACACCTTTTCTTTGTTTTATAATAGGACCACCTTCTTGCTTAATTCTTCTTTTAAGATTTGGAAACCATGGTCCAGAATATTCTTTATCTGTAAATATTCTTTGAAGGTTACCTTTAACACCATCCCATGTTCGGTTCTTTGTACGTGGTCTACGTACACCTCTTCTTTCTCTTCTATACTTACCTGTAGTTTCTTCATAAGGTACTACTATCTCACCTTCACTATTTGTTACAGGTAATGAATCTGCATAGAATTCTTCAGCTGAAGGTAATGGTTGTTCTATAACTTCTTCTTCTGCTACAGGTAATGGTATTATCGGCAAATCTTCTTTTACAACTATTTCTGCAGGAATTTTTGGTTCTAAAATATCAACTTGAGGAATGTCTTCTTCTATTACTACAGGTTCCTCTTGAATATTAAACGGCATTTTTTCATACTCCTTTTGTAAGTCTACATAAAGTGGTTTATACTTACCAGACTTTTCAGTATCATGTAATGTTGCACGTAGTAACTTTGATCCATCCCAACCATCAAAATCAGCATATTCGTATCTATAATCCCAGTCTCTACCTGCCTTTTTCCAAAAGTGTTTTTTTAATTTATCTTCTCTCTCCCACATTGCAGGAGATCCACCATCATCATTCCTTGTCATGTCTCCAAAATATTTTTCAACAATTTTTCCAGCTTCTGTAAGCTCATCTGATTTCCCAGAATTCTTATAAAGATAACGGTTCGCAAAACTTGCATTTTTAGCCAACCATTTCCAATTAGGTTTATTGCGCCATAGGTTAAACTGATTAAAACCTTCGTCACGTTCTCCAGCTGAATTGTATCCTCCCCAAGCAAGCATTTCATCATAAAAATTTTCCCAATCTTTTTTATTCTTTTTAATGAATTCTTTATCCTTATCAGTTCTAGCAAAAGGATGTTCTTTTAAAGAACCTAACAAATCTTCTACAGACTGACCAGGCTTTAATGAAAACATACTAAGACCTGGAGGTGCGTCTTTAAGCAAACTAGTTTCATCCTTGTAACCCTGAGCTTCTAACTCATCTTTAATATTTGCATTTTCTTCTGAAGACCCTGTATGATCTGCTTTAACACATTCTCCATTTAAATTTAAAACATATCCCTCTGGACAATCTTCTCCACCTTCTTCTAGTTCTTCTAATATATATCCACCTTTTGCATATCTTTGAACTTCTTGTTCATCTAGATCTAGAATAAACCCACCTTCTTGATATGCTTCTGGTTCCTCATATGCTTCCACTGAATTAGGATCAGAAGTTCTAATTCCTGGATTATAATATACATCATCTTCTTCTACTGGATCTGGTCTTCTTCTACGTCTTAGTCTACTTCCATCTATAGGAACTCTAATTCCTAAATTAGCAGAGAAGCTTGGCTTTATTTTAAACCCTTCATTGCTAGAAGTGATACTTCCCGCATCTATTTTATCTTGATCATAATCCTGCATTAAAAAATCTGCATCAACCCCTAAATCACCAAACAATGTAGGTCTAAATCTACCTTTTAATTTTGGTTTATATTCACCTTTTAATTTAGCTCCATAACCCCAACTAAGTCTACCAGTAGCATTATCAAATAAAGCGTCACCTGAATCAGTTTGATACGGAGTTGATTGATATCCTACTCTAAGGTTAAACGGTTGAAAATCTAATCTTCCTGTACCTCTAGGTAAAGATCTTTTAGGATGAGTTCCCCAATGTAAATTAGGTCCTGCGGTAAATTGTCCACCATAGTTATCTGGTTCCACAAAAGCTTCTAGATTTGTTACAGCATTTACTCTTCTTTGACCACCAAAGAATTTACCAAAGTTTTCAGCATTTATACTAGCAGCTAAACCTTCCTTATCAGCTTCTAGATTTTTACCATACCCTACATTACCTGTTAATGACCAAGTAGTATCTTTTTTTGGAAATACTTTTTTAAAACCTAAAGTACTTCCTATCGTATTAGTTTGAGGTCTAAATTTTCCTGATGATAAGAATATTCCATCTTGAGCTTTTGGTACATCAAACTCTTCTGGTTGTCCTAATTCAGGTTGCATTCTATAATTAGTAGTTAATTCAGTTCCTGCTTTTAAATCTTGATTAGCATAAACATATCTTTTATTACCAATTTTCTTACTTATCATTGTAGGATTCTTTTCATCATGATTATGAAACTTTCCTATTTCTGTAGCAGGTTGGTCATTAACATGAGCCAATCCTACCATGCCACCTTTTTTAAAATCTACACGCGCAAATAAACCATCACCGTGAATTTCAGAAGGAGCTATATAATAATTTTTATTCATATTATCTAGGGGAATTAAGACTTTTCATATTTACAAACTTCAATATCATATTTACATCCTGTGGATTATCCTTAATTAACTTTACAAAGTTATTATAATGTCTGAATTTTTTTCTTTGAACTTCACTTTTATTATAATTAAGGTTTACAGGATTTAATACTTGTATATATCCATTAGCTTGCGTATTCCATATTTGATTCTCTTCATAGTTACCTAATAACGTTGTTGTTCCTGGAATTAAAGGACCTGTAGGTGGATAACCTGAACCAACTGGAAACTCTCCTCTATCATTAGTTATGTCCCAAAACTGATTGAATCTATACTTCTGTTCTTCTTTTGATACTAATATATCTACAGAACCTAGATTTACTTTTGGATAATCTTGAGATAAAGCTACATTATTCTTAGGAAATATATTCAAGTTAAGATATCCTGAAACTTGTTCAGAATTAAATATAATAGCTTGATCAAAGTTATAATCTAACACATGATACTGATCTACACAGAAATTACTATCTCTTTTATAGCACTCTAAAAAATACTCTATACTTCTTACAGTAACTACGTTTTGCCCTGTAGTAAAAGGAATGCCTATTTCAAACGGGAACTGTTTATCATAAAAATTACAATAATTATTACAACCTGCATTATGTTCCCATATAGCACCTGCCTTAGTAGTATAATGTTTATTTCTACTTGAGATTAACAAGTTAGGATGCCAGTCATGAAATGATATCCATTGATTATTTTTAGGGTCAAAACTTAATGTCCATGAAGCATCTTCAAAAAATATTGGATCACCAAGCTTAATTGTAATTTTATTTCTATCTATAGTATATGCAAAGTTGTCTCCTTCAATATATTCTACTTGTCCTTTATATTCATCTTTTAGATAATAATCTTTTTTAGAAAAATATATAATATTATCTGTATTGTTATAACCTGCAGAACATCCAATACCTGCTACTGGGTTATCTACATGTGGGAAATCAGGAAAGTCTTCTAATAATTTATATGGTAAAAACTCATTAAACCACCATTTCATATTTATCTGAGATATCTCAGTTAAACCTTGACCATATGAAAATATCTTACCTTGTTGTTGACTTATATAATATAAACCAACAGGAGTAGATATAATTCCTAATCTATCTTGAGAAGAACCATACTCATACTTTTTATCTGCAGCAGTTACATTAACAGGTGTTGCTGCAAATAAACCACCATCTCCAACAGTTGTCTTTACACCAACATATGTTTCTCTTTGATCTACACCTTCATATAACATAGGTGGTGCATCTTCAAAAGTTATAAAGACTCCTGTCTTACCGTAATTCTTTACAGAGTTAACATCATTTCTAAATGACACTCTGTTTAACGGAAGATAAGTTAACCAACCATCTGTAGTATCTTCTTGTACTTGCGGTAAAGAATAATTAATTCTGTTTGGATATGACGTGAAACATAAATCTGCAACTTCAGGATCATAAGTTTTGCTTTGTAATAGACCTTGTGTGAAATATTGATTAAATATAAATCTAGAAGAACTTAAAGAATAATCATAAATATATTTATTACCTCGTGTAAGTATATCAGGATCCATGTTAAATAAAAACTCTAAATCTGTAAATCTATACTTACTGTAGAATTCTTCATAGTCAAATGTTCCTCTTGCTCTAAAGTCTACTAGTACTTCTGACTCAACAAAGAAATCTCTTATTCCACAATTAGCTAAATAAAAATAGTCATTTTTAGGTCTTAAAAAATTAACACCAAACTTATCTAAGTTATAATAACTACTTGGTAATAATCCAGAACCAAAACTTGTATCTGCAAGAACATCAATTATATTACTTATATTATATAGTCCTGCAAAATCCCAGGGTTCACTGTTAGCCCAGTATCTTGGATAAGGCACATTAGGTTCTATGTAGTAATTAAAAGGTGTATTCTCTGGCTGATCATATAACCACTGTCTAAAGAATGGCATTATGTTTTTCTCAGTAAATCTATTTATGTAAGTATCTCCACCAAAAAATACTGGCGTCTTTGCAATCTTATTGTGAATTAATGGTACAATACAATCTGGTGTTGATGCACCAAAATTTGTAGTTGATAGATTATCAAAATCTATTTTTTGTTCACAAGGTGTTGCAATAATTTGTTGTACATTCTCAAGTTTACCATATTGATTTCTTATACTAAACTTTAAACCTGCATAGTTACTTGCAATAGTATTAGTAAAAGGAATTTCCTTATCAGCTGGTTTTCCACCTACTCCTGTATCAGAATACACATCAGCAGCAACTCCTAATGTCATTAAAGATGTATCAATACTTACATTATCAGGATCTAGTTGACTACCACCATTATATAAAAATCTTGGACCTATATTTAAACCGTTTCCTGATTCAGTTCTTAATACTGTTAGCTTAGGTCTTTTTTTATTATTTATTCTATATCTAACTGATGTTCCGCCATTGTCCTGGAATTCAGGAAAGTCTTGTACATCGTCATAAACATAAATACCATCTGCCATTGTAAATCTACTAGGAAAATCAGTAGGAGCTACTACCCACTCAGTATAATCACCATGACTAATTTGTTCTAGAGCATATTGTTCACTTCTGATAAGTGCATATATAAGGTCCGTTGTATTTCCAGCTCCTTCTAGTACATAAAATATATAAGGTCCAATACTACCCAATGCAGCTAAACCTGGAGGCATCAACTCATATACTGAAGGTTCTTTTTCATAACTGCTCATTGAATAGGCATATCCAATTGCACCTGCATTAAGTGCAGTCTGTCCAGCCTTATATGCAACTTGATAAGGATCTGTACCTGTAACACCTAAAGTACCTGTAGTATTTGCAGCAGTAACTAGAGGTGCCATAGTTGTAGTTGCAGCAGTGTATCCAGCTATTCCTAATGATGGTGTATCTGGTACGGATCCACCTCCAGTCTGTACTACCTGATTTGCTGTAAGATCAGTTTTTAATTTTCTTTTAGGTAGTGTTTTAGCCATAGCATTTAATACACCACCTACTAATCCAAGTACTACTACTACATCTGATAATAGTTTAAACTTTGGATGACCGTTTGGTTCTATAAATTTTTGTTCTGCAGTACCTTGTAAATGACCATATACCTTAAGTTCTGACATAGATAAGTAAGGATTCTTAAATGATGTATCTGGAGAATGAAAACTAATTAAATCTTGTGGTAAAGTTTGATTAACAAACTCAGCATCAAAAGGATTTATTGTTTGATTGTCTGGCAATCTACTTAAAATAAACGGATCATTAAACCCATAGTTTTCATTATTTGGGTTAGTGCTATTATCAATAGGTCTTATACAATTAAATGGATAGTTTGCATAAAGACCTATACTAGCATCAGAATTTGTTCGTCCTTGTAATTCATAATCCCTAAAGTTATTTACCATACCTTTAGCAACAATAGTTTTGTTCCCATGACGAGAACTTCTTAATATTTCATAACCTACAATACCTTCAATATCTTTACCATCTTGATCTTTTGGAAGTATAATATTTTCAAATGAAACTCCCATAAGTCTAATAAAGTATTGACCATTTCTTTCATCAAAATGATATGCATCTTGATTTACAGAATTGTCAGGAAATTTATGATGTCTAATAGGTCTACCACATAAATCATTTTGAGCATCTGTACTCTTAGTCCAACAATAGTAAGAAGAATTCCATATATCAGGTCTGTTATCAGGATATCTTTCTGTAGATTGCCAAAATCCCATATCTCCTTCAGCAATAATTTTACCACCAAAGTCATCAATAGCATCAGGAGTTCCACCATTTCCTGTATATGTACCTGTATTTATAGTCTCATATAAGAATTGCTCTCCTGGCAAACTGTTTTGATCTGTATATGTATCTACTTCATTAATTGTTCCTGAAAAAGGCGTTGAATAATCTCTAGCAGGTCTACCTGGAATATGATATGATGCAGACTTATCTCCTGTATCATATACCCATCTAATAAAAAAGCAATAAACTTCATCTCTTAAATAGCCTGCATTTTTACCACCTTTAATATAATAGTCTTCAGGGTATTCAACAGATACCCATTTAGATTTAATTAAGTTTGCTAAGGGTTGATAATTAAAATCAAACTTTGAAGTAGGTCCTATTCTTAATAAATATCTGCTACCTTCTGCAATTTGATTAGAGGTTTCAAATACTGGATTTTGTTGGAGTACAGCTTTTTCATCAGCATTGCCTAATGATTCTGCTATTTGATCTATAACTATGTTTTGGCTATTTGTAGAAAAATATCCAATGGTTTTTAAACTAGAATTTTGATTTGTAAATCTAGCAACTACTAATACAAATTCATCAAAGTGCTCTGTATCAGCATCTATTTTTAATTCAAGCGAACCTCTTTCATTTATCTCATTAAAAATAGGTTGTATGTAAGATGGTGAAAAAAAGTTAGTAACGGCTTGTTGATCAATCGTATAGGCTAAATAAAAAGCATAAGATCCATTTTCAATAGTACCTTGTTGAGAACTTACTGTAACATCTATACATGGAGTTTTAACAAGACTTGCTAATCTTATATCATCACAACTTAATTTGTTTAAAGGTTTGCATATTCTGCAGCCTAAAGGTATGCTATCATTTTCAGATTCAACTACAATAACAGTATTACCATCATCATCTACAATGACACAATCTTCCTCCCAAGCTACCCCAGGCCATAATATATTGTTTGTACCATCTGTGTAATAATTAATTGTATTAGGACCTAAACCACCAAGCCATGAATATGACTCAGAAGGCCATTTATTAGGATCTCCTATATTTACATATCTATCTGGATTTAATCCATCAGCCCAATACACTTGCCAAGAACAATCTTCTTTTTCTCTAGATGCTCCTGAAACTAAATTAAACTTGTTAAAATTTAAACAAGTATCTCTTACAATAGGTCTATATTTACAAAACTCTTCTTCAAATAAACCTATCTCAGATGTAATAACATTATTATTTTGTGCATCATATATAGCAGAATAAATAATCCACTTACCTTCAAATAAAGGTATAGCACCTATTATTACAGGATTATTTTCTACAGTAATATCTAAACCAATCTTTGCACACAGTGCGTTAGATTCTTCATTAGACAATGTACCAAGATCACCTTCTTTAGTATTATTTACAGCATTTCTAGCATATGTCCACATTCCATCTTGAATAAATGATGGATCTGTATCTCTAGTTAATCCCTTGAGAAAACTTTTACTTTTATCAATACTTGTTTGATTTAATCCTTTTTTTGCCATTACTGTACAACTCTAATATTATCATAAGCTCTATTGAATCCACTGTTAGGTGAGTATGACATAAACATATTGTAATATTTACCATACATAGCTTTTCTATTTGCAGCCCAAATTTGTTTTACTTCAGCAAAGTTTGGTGTATTAACTATACTCAATGCATTATTTCTTGCTTCTCTTAATCTTTGTTCAATAAGCTGCATTCTCTGGGAAACATCTTCTCCATTAAGATATAAGTTTTCTAATATTCGAGCTTTTAATGCATATTCGTAATATTCATTTATTCTATCATGATCTGGAACTAACAAGTTTCCTTCATCATCTTCCATTTGACCTTGGTAGTTTAAGTAAACCTTACCTGTTTTAAAAGTTGTGTATAAAAATCCATATTTAATCCAACCTTCATTAGGTGTGTTATAGTATAAATTTGGACAATGACAATCAATACTTTGACTAGCTTTCATTCTTAAAGGAAGAAGACTATCATATACATAAGTTTCAGAAGCATTAATTACTTGTATTAACTCATACGTTTCATTTTTACAATTCATAAAAACTCTAGGTTTAGTTAATTCATCACCATAAGGTTGTTGTGGATTGTGTACTAAGCATGTTCCTAAAGTTCCTTCATCATTACAACAACATGTAGGTTGTGAAGTATCACAAGGATCTGGAACTTGTGCAGGAAAGTCTGTATATGTTTCAGGAATTTTACCATCAGTTATTTTAACTTCTTGCATATTAGTTCCTCCTGCAAAACCATCGTATCCTAATGTTTGTGCAGACTTTCTATCACCACATATGTAAGCAAAGTTAAATGTATAAAAGTCATCAGGTAATTTTACTTTACCATGCGTTACATCTAAGATGATTTCTTTTTGTTGATTAACTCTAAGACCTAAATCATAATTAAGTTTCTTAGCAAGCTTAATAAGCTGCTGAGGCTCAATCATATTTTCTAAAGCAAATGTATTTAAATCTACAGTTACATCTTCTAAAAGTTGATCAAAAGTTCTGTATTTAAGTGTATAGTTATAGTCCATTATCTAAGTGTGTTTTGACTATCATCAGCTCCATTTGAAGGAACTTGAATACTCATGGTTAATTCTTGAACTACATATTGTTCTATTTCTGAAAATAAGTAATCAGGTATATTTAAAGCTTGATCTTGTCTAATAGTGCATTTATCAGAATCACATGTTTCTACATCATTTTCAAATATTGCTTCTATCTTAACAGCATCCCAAATTAAGTTTGGGAAATATAAATATCCATCTAAATACCACCAGTACTGTCTCTTATTATATTTGAAAGTTGTAGTTTTAGTCATAGAAACAAAAGTACCAGGATCAGTTCTAAATAACTCTATAGAACCATCAATAGAAGATACAGTCCTAAATATAGGACCCTGTATGCCTGTTAATAAATCAGGTAACCTTTCTTTTGTTCTTTTAAAATAACATCCTGAATAAACTCCTACACATGCAGCATCTACTTTGTCTACTTCTATGAGTTCAACATAAGGCATTACTTTGAAGATATTACTAATCTTCATAAGCCTAAGTTGATTATCTTCTCTCTTCATAAGAGATTGCCCATATTTAATTATAGAAAAATAAATTGTTCTATCTGTTAAGAATGGATCTTCCTTAACAGCTTTAAGTGTATTTCTTACTCTTGATATTGATTCGCCAACTGTTGTGCTCATAAGTCAAATTCATTATAATCTTTTAAAGCATGGTCTCGTTTTTTAAGCCTTACTTCATTAGCTACCTTTCTTTCATAAGCTAGCTTTAATTTTTTCTGCGGATCAACTACTATATAGTTGTTCCAATTTTCAGGATATACTTTAGCTACTGTTCTTTTAAACTCTCTACATGCTGTAAAACCCCAAAACTCTCTGTTTTTAACTTTATGTTTTACTGCCTTACTTGTAAAAAATATTTTAGCAAGCTTGCCATCACTATCCCAATTTTTATTAGAAACTTTTACACCGTACTTTTTAGACTTAGCAAAATCAATATTTTTCTTTTTACTAGGTTGACATGTTCCTACAAATAACCAACCTAATGATTGTGGTAATTCTACCCCATTTCTTTTGTCAACTACAGTTTCATAAATCTTTTTATTAAAAGATTTTATAATTGATCTTAGCTCTTTATCCTTTAAGCTTTTATACTTTGGATATTTTTCTCTAAATCTGTCAAAGAACTCTTTGTTTAGAACTTGATATGTATCCGCTCTAAATCTCGGAGCCTGTAAGTTTGGTGTGTTAAATGCTTCCATACTACTTAAATAATATACTAAAAATTAATGAGATTAACAAGTTAAACAAATATAGTGAAAAAAGAAAACCCCCACTTGTGTGAGGGCTTTCCCGTTGTTAGCCACAGAAACCAACAAACTGCGACAATTTTATCCTTGTGCTATAATTCTTACATTTCCAGTAAAAGATCCTGGTGTAATAGTATAATTACCAACTGAGGTAAGTACAATAGTAAAATCACTAGTTATATCTTGGTTAGTTGCTACATCAATAATTAAAAGTTTACAGTATTGTTTACCTAAGTTTTGAGTTAAGTTAACAGGTACACCTACACTACATGCTTGTAATGGAACTGAAGTGTCATCTATTCTTAATGTAGATGTACAAATGTAATCTACAATATTAGCTAATGCCGTATCTAAATAAGCATTACGTGCTATAACAGTTTCAGATCCACACACTATGTCGGATCCAGTATAAACAATACACTGAGCATTAAATACTTCAGCGCATGCTGGTGGACATGTAGCTGATACTACATAAGTACCAGAGCATCCACAGGTTGGGGTATTACAATTTGAACAAGCCATTTTTTTTTATTTTATAATTTTTAATTTTTACTAAGGTCTAGGGTCATCACAATCTAATGCTGCTTTAAATATAGGATTTGAATCACATGGTATAAATGCACTTAATCCTTCTAAGGTTGCATAAAAACCACCTAATTCATCTGCATTACCTGCATTAATACCAAACTCATAACTATTTGTATTTGGATATGTATCAGTTTCTATATCTATTGTATAAGTGCTCCATTCATTTGTCGTTACATCTGGTGTTGAACCAGGTGTACTTCTAGTATAACATTGATAATAAGCACCATTATAAAGAACTATATTACCAGGATTATATGATAGCGCAACATTCCAAGTAGCATGATTAGGAAATGAGTTTACATTAGAGCCACTACTATCAAAATTTGGTATTAACTGACCAGTTTCTACTCTACTTGTAATGTAACGTAGTGGTGAATTGTTTGGTATACTTGTACCTAAAGTTGTAGCAAGTTCTTGATCTCTTAAAGCTGCAAAATATAATTCTCCACTAGCTTGAATTCCAAATCTACCAGCTGCAGTTAAAAGAACTGATTGACCTTGTGCAGCAACAGGTCTAGAAAGAACTGTTGGATATTGAAATCTAGCAGGACCATCTATTGTTTGAGATGCAATAACTTCAGGTGGAATAACAGAATTACCTTGATTCCATATTAATGAATCACTTCCAGATACCGAGCAGCTTCCTGCACCAGAAGTTGCAACATCAGTAAAGCTATTGTTATAATAACTGCTAATACTTGATATTGGAAAAACTGTAGCATCACTTGGTGATTTTGCCATAGGAATCCAAACAATTCCTCTAAAGTGAATTACGTTCCCAATTCTTCTGCATTGAGGTCTTGTACCATCTGAATCTGCAGCACCTGAATACCAATCAAAACCAAGAAGATTTACCCATCCTGTATCTTGAACTTTTGCAGTTAGAAGACTACTTGAATTAAGTTCTAGATCTATAGTATTAGTATCTGCAACAGTAACTGGAGGATTTGTATTAGTATAATTCCATACATCACATAAAGCTACCCAGATGTTATTAATAGCATCCGCTAATGTATCATAGTTAGCATCAAGTATCCAATTAGGATTTGTAGAAAAGGCAGTTCCAGTATTTAACTGAACATCTGCATCACCAAGACATTTTTGTTTTCCAGCTGCATCTAACTCAGCTGTAGTTCCTGTTTCAGCATAGAATGAACACCACACATTATTTATAAACTCAATAAGTACAGTATCAATTGCTTGATCTCCTGTTAAGGCTCCAATAGTACATCCTAATGTAAAAGTAGGAAGTGTAAATGTAGGAACAGGTGCATTTTCTAGATTAGTAACTCTAATTAAAATATCAGTAATTTGAGCATTAATTAAACTAATCTCTGTAACTATACTACAAACTCTTTCTCCAATAAGTTGAACATAATCTACTAACTGCATTGTTGTTTGAGTACCTGTAACAAAACATTCTGCTACTGATACTACACAATCAGGACAACCAGGTATATCTTTTGTTTCAGGCGTTACTCCTTCTAATTCACAAATCTTTTCAATTAAAAATTGAATTAAAGCCTGAAAGTCTTCTGGTCCACATGCTTGTAAATTAAAACAACTAAGATCATAGTTAGAAACTTTTAAAGTATCTAGAATAGTACAAAGCTCTGTGGCCATTGCTGATACAACATCAGAGACACTATCTCCAGTACATAATTGTATGCAGGGAATGTCAGGTCCTTGCCAAACTACACAGTTGGAAGATATTGGGCTACAAGGTTTATTATCTAGGTTTAAAGGTTTCATATTTTCTGTTATTTATAATATACAAATTATTATTAAGAATTGCAAGAACACTGTGATGTAGGATTACCACAACAATCAGTTAAAGGATCACATTTATAATTAGGATCTGTTAATGCTTGTAATTCAATAAGTTCTTTTTTAATTAACCACTTTTCATCTTCTTCAGGACAGCAATTAGATATACCATATCTTAATTCAAGAACCTTTTTATACATTATGTCTGCAGCTTTACACGTAATCTTATCATATTTTTCAGCTGAACATATAGGTGTATTATATCCTGGTTTTACTTTTCTGTTATTAGGAAAGTACTGTACACATAGTCCCGTTTTAACACCTCGCTCATCTTCAAATACTGTACAATCACCATAATAGTTATAAATAAATGTATCAGCTTCATCCCAATATTGAACACAATGTCTTAGTGAAAAATGTCCTGATTTAACTATTTCTGTTTCTTGAGAATCTCCATTAGCATCTATATAAGTAAACGTTCTATCTTCTGTACTATTATTAAATACAGTAGAACATCTAGGAGCTAGCTGTTTACACTCAGGACAACTTGCAGAAGCTTCAGTTACTGTAACTTCTTCCCATACTGCAGGTGCAACTGTATCTTCATATAAAGCAACTTCATAACATGGATCACATCCTTCTATTTTAACTACTTGACCTACATAAGGTGATAAGTTAGTTGAACTAATAATTACTGATTCTGAATTATCACAATCAGTTAGAGTGTAATATGTAGTAAGACATGTATTGCAATCTTCAAATACTATAGGATCTACAATAGTTGTTTCACTAGGTGGTTGATAATCTATTTCTTCTACTACCCAGCATCCGCAATCATCTTTGATAACTTGACCTACATATGCGGAAAAGTCTTGTAGAGTATAAACTACTTCATTTATCTTTTCACAGTTAAATAACTTATAAGCAGTAATACCTAAGCATTCTTCACAATCTATATAATCTCTAATTACTGTAACATCTACTGGGCAATCACATTCTGCTGCTAAAGTAACATTCCAACATCCATCATATCCTGCTAATACAACTACTCTATTTGTACCTACATATGAAGATAAACTTTGCAATGTTGAAACTAAAGTTGCATCCTGTTCAGGATATGCGGTAGGATCACAATTAGTAAGTAAAAAACATTGCTCTACACATTCACCATCTACACAATCTGTACCAGTTATAAGCGTATAATCTTCACCCTCTACACCTTTAATTAAAGGAGGAGCTTGTGCACAGAATTTTGCTGGCCCATAAGTATATTGACTAACACCATCACAATCTATATAGCTTATACCTCCAGACTCACCTATAACTTCATAACATAAGCAAGGACAAGGAGTAGCTCCTGTTCCTGATATCTTTAAAGTCCTAGATGGATCTTGACATATGCCTTCATTTACTTGAACTAACCAAGATCCTGTATAACCTGAAAGTTCAATATACGTTCCAACATATAAAGAAAGATCTTGAACAGTGTTTATTATTATACCTGTGCAACTAGTAAGTCTATAACAAATCTCTTCACAATCTGGACATATTCTTTCTCCTGTTACAGCATCTACTGTATCACAATCTGTTTTACTTACAAAATCTAACTGTGATATATAAGGTGGATAACCTAATGCATTATACTCAGCTTGGGTTAATTCAGAACTAGGATCAGATATACTATTAAAAGAAAAAGTATAACATTGACCAACTTCTAATCCTAAAAGACTTTGTTGACTCTGTTGTACAAATCCTAGAAATAAATAAACACCATTATAATTGTTTATACTAAATTGAGGTATAGAAGGTATTGGTTGTTGAGAACCATTAAGTTGAGCACTTGAATTTGGATCCTTTACATCAGTAATTCCTCCTGTATAACCTTCTCCTTTAAAAAATATAGCATCTCCCCCACAACATGGAACAGCTTTTATATAATAATTACCAGGGTCAGGACTACAATCTGGACAAGCTGCGTCTACTGTAGGATCATCACATCTGGAATTTAGATAAAATCCAGTAAGATCTGCTAATGCTATAGAAGTTACATTTCCAACAAATGCTGATGAACTTATTGTATAACATGCGCCTGTAACTAAAGTTACATCTGTACCTGGTATACTTAAATTTGACCCATTATAAATATATACACCATTATCAGAAAAACCACCAGTAATATTCACCAATGCTTCTGTCCCATTTTCAGGACAACAAGGTCTAATAAAAAATTGTGGTAGCTGTATAGACATTTTACTTTATAAATTTAGTTAAATTCTTTTTTTTTATACTTGCTTCATAAGAAGCTTTGCAGCCTTTACAAACTGAAACACCATCAGATGCTTTAGCTTTTTGACATCCACAGGATAATCTTTTTCTGCAGTTATTACATGTTGCCATAATTGTTGGTTTTAAACGGTTAACAGTTTCTACAATCTAATTTTTTTAGAAGTTTTAAAGCATAATTATAAAGCGTCATTCCTTCTTGTGCTTCATGACAAGTTTCCACTTTAGATTTAGCTGCTTCTAAATACATTCCAATAAGTCTAAGATGATTAAGTTTATCTTTTACTTTAGCTGGAGGATCACAATCTGCTACTTCAATATCACAGAGAATCTTTTGATAAAGATTCATTGCTTGAGTAGTCCTCAAGTGATTATATTCTACATACACAGTTTGTGTAGGATCTACTACATACTTTACTACATATATTCCATCAGGTAAATTCACATATGAAGAACCGCAATTTTGTGTTTGTATACCTAGGTCACATCCAGTTAATGTAGGAGATGACTGAGGTATAAAAGCTACTTCAGCTGCATTTGTATAACCAGGAACTGTTATATATAATTTTGGTTCAAAAATACCAACTTGTGCAGAATATGCACTTGTATCAAAAATTTTAATAACACAAGGATTTCCTACTTCTGGTATTTCTAAACTTAATACATGATTTGCCATATTTTAGAAATAAAAAAAGGGAGAGGAGAAATTATATCTCACTCTCCCTTTTATGAGTAATTAATTATTATTACAGTAATTCAGTTACTTGTCTCGGAACAACTGGGATAGATACAGCTGGACAGTCAACAGTTGACCCATCAGGAATATCTATACAGCTTTCACCGCATGCGCTGAATGTTGCGTTAAGATCTGATACTAACAAAGCTCTTGCTTGTGAACCAGGTCCGTTTATAGCACTATCAGCTTCAGTAAGAATTTCAATTACATACTGATCATTATCAAATGTTCCAGATGGATTATTGTATCTTGGAACAGTATGTTGAATTAATAATCTATCATAAAGTTTATCTTTGTAAACTCCTCCTACACTGTCAATCATGTCAGTTCCTTGAGTAATCTCACGGATTCTAAGATCAGTAGCAAATGGATTTTGTCTGTAAGATTCTGATAAGATAAAATCTCTAAGAGCAGTTTCACCAAGACCCTGAGCTTGTTTACCTAAACATTCGTTTACTACACAGATTCCTGTGAATGCACAAGGATCTCCATTAAGATCTACTTCAGAAGCATAAAGTCTAACTGGCTCTAAACCATAGAAGTCAGAAGGTTGGAAAGTACATGTTCCAAACTTAGTTTCTTCATATGCACCTGTTAAAGTTAAACCTCCACAAATACCAGTTTCCATAGCAGGAATAGTATAAGAATCCCAATCTGTTACATTTGCTTCAAGCAAACCAGCTTGAGTTGCAACTTGAGCAGCAGTAGGACCATATACGCCTAACCATCCTGGAGGGAATAAAAGTCCAGTTACAGTTCCTCCGTTATCAGTTACATTAACAACTGGTACAAAGAATGGATTTGGATTTACTCTATCTGCAGATGCAGGATTAGATGGATTAAAGTTTGGTCCATTACCTGTAACAACTACACTTTCCCAAAGACCTTTAGCCCACTGTATCATAATATCAGCTGGATTAACAGGTACTGGATCAATTGCGTCATCAGGACAGCAACCACCGTATGCAGTAACTTCTACATATCCTTGGTGATTTAACATTCTTAATGCTGGAGAACCTTTAACATCTACTCTTAGATGATAGTTTTCACCACAAAGGAATTCAGGACAACATCCTGCTGTTTCACCATCTGCTCCTTCTTGAGTCCATACTGTAGTACCAACATGAAGAACAGCAGCTTGTGCTTCAGAAGCAAAAGAGTTCCAAACTTTAGTTACATATCTAGAATTGATTCCTTTAGTTTTAATTGATTCTTTATATCCACCGTGGAATGGACCAATTTTATCATTAGTATAAGGTGCACCTGCTGCAATAATAAATGGACAACAGAAGTCAGCTCCTGAAGGAGGTAAAACATTAGCCCAAGTTTTTGAGTTAAATATTGATACTTCACCCTTAGTTAAGTCAGCTGTTGTTTTAGACCCATCTGGTTGTGAGTACGATGACATCACAAAGGTCTTTTTAAATGCGTGAGAAAAATAAGACATTTTTTTGTTTTTTGTTTTTGTTTATAAATAAATAATATACTATAATATACTAAAAGTTTTTAAATAATCAAACTGTAGCACTAATTATTTCTTTCAGCTTCTTGCTGACCTCTTGGATACTGATTACCAGATTCTATATCTCCTGCTAGTATACTTACAGTTTCATCAATAATTAACTCTATAATATCATCTTTAAACTCACATTCAATATTTAATGTAGATTCTTCATTAGTATATGGATCTACACAGCCTTGAATTTGAATCTTTCTAGGTTGTCTATAATAAGTTAAGCTAGCATTTGTAATGTCAAATTCATCATTTGTATATACGTGAATTTTATTATCAATTAATGTAGCAAATGTTTCAGCCCATTCAAATGAAGGTTTCTTAGATTTATCTCTAAGTAATTGATTTAAGTTACCTTCTTCTGCTAAATATATAGTCATTCGTCTATCTTCACAACAATCTTTGCATGCAAAAGCATCTACTCTTTTCCATTGTAAATAATTAGTAGGAATAGCTCCAGAAAAAAAGTCTTCTTTATCTACCATTGTTATACCATCTTTAGATAATAAAACTTGTAGATCATCCTTTCTTCTAGTAGATTGCTCATCACCTTCTTGCATTTGATTCATCCCATGCAATTGTCTTCTAGACCATTCAACTTGAGCTTTGTTAAATGCTTCAACAGCTTGCCAACATTCTATATTATCATAGTCTTGGCTATCTAGCTTGTTTAACCGTTGCTTTAATTTTATGACTATTGTGCTATTTAACATTTTATCTTCTACTAAGCGTATTTAATTTTACCACCTTCTAACATAGATCCTACAGCTTTACCTTTTCTAGCAGACTGCATATCATTAAGTTCTTTTAATGGACCACCGTATTTCTTCTTACCTTTATAAAGATCTCCACCTGGCTTTAATCTTTTAGCTAATGCTTTTCTTCTAGGAGTACAAGTAGGTTTAGACATAGGTGTACAATAACCCTTATGTTTAGGATTTATTCCCATAAATGTTTTTTCCTTACTCATTATCCATTACCATTTTCTCCTTGCTCTCCTTCTTTCTCTTTCACCTTTTCTTCTTGCTCTTTTTGCTTGTCTTCTTGCTTTACCACTACCTTTGCACCTTCTTTTTGGTCTTCCTGTTGCAGTCAGTTCCATAGAACAAGTTTCACCTCCTCCTGCATATGTATTAGATTCTCTAGATTCTCTAAAGAATTTTAATACTTCTGCATCATTTGTTTTATTTTTCATTACTTGCCATAGTTTTATTTTAATAATCCCAGTAGATAAAAATTTGATCATCTGTTTCTTCTGGTTCAATAAAAGTTTTACTCATATATTAATATACAAAAAAAACATTAGCATTTCCATCTTCTCCTTGCTTTTCTCAAACGGCTGTTTGGATCTTTAGCAGCTTTAGGAAACTTTTTCATTTGACCAGCAGATCTAGCACAGTAACTTTTCTTTCTAGCTCCACCACCTGGTTGAGGTGCTTTGAGATTAGAACCAGTTTTACGGTTAATGCTTTTACGACCTTTAGCAGTAAGACCACCTTTTTTAGACTTACAACCATTTTTGATTGTACAGCCTTTCATAGCTCCTTTTTTCTTACTTGCTTTTTTAGTTGCCATTAGTATCTTAAGTTAGCACTACTTCTCTTTAAGTATATTTTCTTTTGTATGTCTTTTTACCAACTTTTGCTTTATAAGCTTTAGTTTTTATCTTATCAGATTTAGCCTCTTTTTTAAGATACTTGTTTTTATCTTTAGCTGTTTTATTAGATGCTTCATATTTAACATAAGCTTTCTCTTCAACCTTATCAGCTTTCCTATATAAGCGATTGGCCTTTTTTGGTTTAGCCCCACCTAATTTCATTTTAGGTTTAGTATGACCATAACCAAGTTTTTTTAACTTTAAATGTTCAGCCATGGTTTTAGCCTTTACAACTTTACCATCCTTATACATAGCGTGAGCTTTAAATTTTTTAGCTGCTGTACCACCAACTTTTTTCTTTGCCATTGTTTTCTTTTTTTTATATCTACTAACTCTATTCTTTTCTCTTTTTTCTTTTTTAGCGGCAGCTATCTCAGAAGGAGTTAATTCACTCCAAGTAGTAGGTGTATCTTTACTTACACGTTTAGTAGGTCTAAATGTAGTGTCACCTTTAGAATAATCTTTATCCCCAGATGGTGTACGCCAATCTTCTTTAAACCAACGTCTAAGTGCTGCACCTTTTTTAGTTTTCCTAACAGCCACTACTTTTTCTTTTTGGAATTACCATAGTTAGAAGCTCCCTTTTTTCTACATGTTGCAAGTCTTCCACTAGCATATGCAGAAGGCCACTTGTTACCTAATGCTAACTCTCTTGCTTTTACTTTTTTATAACATGCATCTTTTGAGCCACCTTCAGACATCTTTTCTTTAGACTCTCTAAAAAACTTTAAAACTTCTGCATCATTTGTCATCTTAAAAAGATTTTGATCTTCTAAGAGATTTAGCACTAATTACTTTAGGACCACAAGAACCTCCGTAAGCAAGAATTCTACCTTGTTCAAACCTTGGATTGTTAGTATACATAGGCATACCTACCATACCACCATTATCATAAACAGATTTACCATATTGAGCATAACCCATTTTATTTCTTACAGTTGTAGGAAGAGATCTAAGACCATTATATTTAGTTCCACCTGGTACAGATCTTAAAGCACCACCTTTAGCCATCTTAGAACCTCCGCATTTCATACATCTTGCCATAACTTTTATCTTTTTCTAGTTTTAGATAGGGGTGGTCTAGATGATTCTTGAAGTTTATTAACCTTTCTAGCTATTTTATCGCCTTTAGCTTCTTTCCTAGCACCTTTTTTCATATTACCAGAAGTGTATGCTTTTTCAGCTCCAATATATTTCTTCATAGCTCTAGTAGCTTTTCTTCCAGCTTTTTTTACACTACCACCGTCTTGCATAAAGCCATTAGCTTTTCTAAGTTTCTTTCCACTCACTACACCACCATTTTCTTGAAAAACGCTTCTAAATGCACCAATAGTACCAGCAGAATCATTAGCTAGTTTAAGTACATTACCAGCCGTACTTAGAACATCTTTTCCAGAAATTCTATCTCTGTTTAAAGGATTTACTTCTTTCATAGCCAATCTACGTGCTTTTCTTGGATTATATCCAGCCTTTGTATATTTTGCTTTAGCTACAAGTAAAGGATCCATTGGTGGTGCTTGAGCTGTTGCACCATTAGTAATAGGGGTTACAGGTGTTTGAGCTGCTTGAGGTTGACCTGCATTTTGAAGTCCAGTATTCATAGGTTCTTTTGCTACAGGTGCTACAGGATTAACAGGATTAGGTTGAGTTTTATTCATTGAACCACCTGGTTGATATTTTCTCATTTTTTTACGCATGATAATTTTTTTTATTAATAGATATATAGTATAATATAAGAAAAATTATTAACTTTTCCAATAGGTTTCACATGAGTTAGTTAAATCATCTAAGATATCTTCATTAAGAGGATTTTTTAAATACTCTACTACATCAGAAATATTTCTTCCTAATAAAGCATTCTTTTTAGAATGATAAATATGGCCATCTGATTTAATTACTATGTATTTGAAAAAAGATGAATCTTTAACTATAGTTCTAAGTTTTAATTCTTCCATAGATAATTTTGATGCATCTAAGAAAGATTTAACAGCTCGTTCCATATTGCTTTCTGAGCCATCTGCATGAATGTATTCATCCATGTTTTCATATAAAATATCTAATGGAGTTGACTTTTTATACTGTGTACTATTAGAATCTACAACTTTTGCAAGATAAAATAACTTAGTACTATTTTTATCAAATAACTTTTGCAGTTCAGATAATGCTTTGTTTCTTAGTTTCTTATACTCAGTTCTAGTAGATACTGCTTGTTCTGCTCTGTCTAAATAAAACTTAGGTTTTTTAGGTCTAGCTCTTGCATCTTCAAAACTTTTGGCTATTAATGAAAATCCACCAGCTTCAATTGCCATTAGCTTAATTCTATCATAAGGATTTGTCATGTTTAAGTATAAAGGTTCATTACCTACACTTATGTCAATCTTATTCCAGAATTCATTATTATCTGGCTTAAGTAGTTTTACTTTATTCCAAAAGTCTTTATCTTCTGGATCAAGAATATTAGATGCTAGCTCTGCTTCTAAATCAGCTACTGTAGCTCTTATTTGTTTTATTTTAGCTTCTCTTAATTCAGGGTTAAGTTTTTTAATTTCTGGAGCAAACTCATTTAGACCTGTTAAGTATCTGTTAATTCCATTAATTTCTAAACATGCTAATTGTTCTTGATGTTTAACTCCATCAAATAAGCTAAGACCATATTGTTCTAAACCCATATTTTCGGATCTTGCATCAAAGTAAGGTTTAATAATAATTTTAGAATCTTTTGCATTAGTTGGTGTTTCCACCATTGTAAAATCTGTTTTTGCCATTGGTTTTGTTTTTGGTTTCTGTTATTGGTTATTTAAAATAAAAAAGGGAGAGGACACCCCTCCCCCTTTTTAAGAATATATTGTTTAGATTAGAATGATCCGCCAGTAACTGGGTTTCTCATAACAATCTTCAATACCTTAGTTGGATCTTTAACCCAAATTGCAGGCATTGTTTGTGACATCATGACACGGTATCCATTGAATTGACCAGAAGACTGGAATCCTTGGCTACGTCCCATGTAGTCCATTGTACCATTTTGATACCACCACTTTAACTGGTTATCCCATTCTAACTTCAACAAGAAGATGTTGTCATTAGTATTATCAGTGATGTCAAAAATAATGAATGAATAAGAAGATAATGGGAATCCATCAATAATTGGGTTCTCAATATCATTAGTATTTACATTATCAAATGCTGGGTTAAGTACAAACTTAACGTTAGCAAGGAAAGGAATTACATAAGAAGTATAAGCAAATCCAAAATTCAAGTCCATACCTTGACCAGTGATAGCACCGATGTCAGCAGCTTGAATTACAAGACCTGATGATACAGCTTCTCTTTTGATAGCTTCATTTACCATTCTCATTCCACCCATACCTGTTTGAACAATTAATTGTCTACTTGGATCTGGACCTTGGAATTCAACTTTACCATTAAAGAAGTTATAAATCTCAGAACGGAATAAGTCAAGGTTGAAGTTATTCTTGTTGTATACTCTTTTGAAAGAGTTGTCAAGTTGTTGCCAAAGACCTACAGATAATCTTAAATCATCTGGACCGTCTTGTCTAACTCTACCACCTTGTCCCCACATAAGGTAAGACTCAATGTCATTTGCTACTTTTGTTAAGTGAGCAGATTCCATTTGAGTAAGGAAAGTTCTAGAAAGATCGCCATTATCAAATGCTCTTCTTACTTTATCTTTACCCATTACTTTTACCATATCTTCTAATGAAGTTACAGAAGGATCCATTCCTTTATCAGAACTTCTCCAGATTTCAGTTACAGGAACTGTACCATCAGCATTCATTCCACCTTTGATCATAAGATCAGCTCTAGAAGAAACTGAATAGTGAACATGTGCTTCTGCTCCACCTACATAGTTGTAGAATTCACGGAATCCAGTTCTTGTTGTAATGTCAGAGAATCTTTCACCATACTCACCTCTAGCAGAACCTTTTCTAAAGAATTTAGTTCCATTTGCTAAAAAAGCTCTATCTAAAGAGGCAGTATTATTATTATTTACAAGTTGAACAGTATAGATATAACCATCACCCATTGGAAGAATATCTTCATCAGTAATGTAAAGTTCAGTACCATTATACTTGTCATAAGTAATGATATCACCATGACCAAATTCTCTTCTGCTTATCTTAATGCGGAATGTTTGACCATCTACACCAAGAACTGCTGCAGGATCTTCAATATCCTCAATAATATAAGGAAGGTCATTAGACACTGGTGTTTGCCACTTATACTCACCACGAGCATTGTCTACCATAATTACATTCTTTCCACCAAAGCTAGACATTTGATAAAGGGGCATTTCTACCTTCTGGGACATAGCCCATAGGTCCACAGGACCAAGGTCCATAGGTTCTGCATCTTTAAGCATGTTAACCAAGTGATAAGAATCTACGTGTGAACTTGCGTTGTACGCTGTATCCCGTAGAAAGATACCATTGTTTAATACTGGAGTTGCCATTTTTTATTTATTTGTTTTTATTTGTTTACTAATTAAAATCTTTTGAACATACTGTTCTTTCTTTGTACTGTATTTTTTGTACCTTTTTTTCTTGTTACACGTTCTTCTCTAACTGGTGTAGAAGAACTAGTATTCTTATTAGACTGTGCAGTTTTTAGTTTTCTTACTGTATCTGCAACAGCTGCCTGACTACCAAGACCTTTAATTTTTTCTTTATATCCATTAGGATCAGAAAGTAACCATAATGCTTCTGCAATAAGATCATGTCTTGGTTCTACAAACTGATATTTTTCAAGTAAATGTCCTAATAAGTTAGTAGGTTTACCTGAAATAGATGGATAGTTAGGTTGAACTAATCCAGAATATAAATGATTCTGAACTCTTTTGTCTAATTTAACTTCTCCTAATTTACCTTTAGAAAGTGTATTATATACATTATCCATATATACTGAAGCTTGCTCTTCTTGTTGCTTTTTCTTGTGCTCTTGTTGAGCTAATTGTTGAGCAACAATTTTTTCTTGCATTTTATCTAACTTAGGCTTAAACTGATTTGCTTTTTTAGATAACCTATCTGTATCTTCCCAAGTTTCTATTTCTTCTTCTATTTCTTCAGGTGTGCCAAAATTAGTAGCCGTAAGATATTGCCTTGCTATTTTAGCTTGATGATCAGGATTATTAGCATCTAATTCAATAACCTCTTCTACATGAGAGAGTGTCTTAAATAATCCTTTTAGATCTGTACCACCGTCTGCTACATATTTAGCAGCAACTTTTAATTCATCAGGTAATGCATTAAAAAATTCTTTTGGAGTATCTTGTCTAATCTTAGCTTCTCTTTCTTGAAAGTTAGCTTCAAACAATTCTCTAAAATCTTTAGTACTGTATTCTTCAATTGGTTTGTCATCATCGAAAGCAAATAGAGTACCTTCCTCTATCATCTTAGCAGCTAATTCTTGTAAACCATTTTTATCAGTTTTACGTCTACCTGATTTAGCATCTCCTGTTTCTTCTATAGTAATTGCATCATCTAATTCAGCTAATGCTTCATCTACTATAGAATCAGGAGTTGATTCAATTTTTTCTTCAGCTGTCATTTCCCTTTCAGGAGTTTCAGTTGTAGTTGTTTCAGGTTTGTCAATGAACGTTGTATCAAGTTCTTCTGGTTTAGAAAAGATGTTTGATTTCTTTTCATTATCTTCTTCTTGAGGTAACATAACGTTGTCAGCTCCCACATTTCCAAAGATTTCATCAATATTTACATCTACTTCTTCTACCGTTGTAGAATCTTGTGCTTGAGTTTCCTCATTTAATTCTTCTGCCATTTGTCAGTTTTTGTTGGTTATTACTTTAATATACTAAATTAAATCTTAAAAATTTAAAATTATTTACAAACTTTTATTAAAAATTTTGCATTATATAGCTAAACTATTTTTTCTTATCTGATTTTGATGCTTTAACATCGTATTTATTTTTATTTTCTTTAGCTATTTGCAACTGTTTATCAGCTATATCTTTTTGAGCTTGTATCTTTTGTTCTTCAATAGACATTTTTTGATTATGCTTCATCATATCATTAGCTTGTTTTTCTCTTTGCATTTGAGTTTGCTGTTGATATTGATCTGATTTTCTAATATCTGCCATTGCATCTTGATAATCAGATTGTTCATTTTTATTAATGTCCATCATTGAACCATAACCAGCAGCTCTAATTTCAGCAATGAGTATATCCTTACGATCTCTTTTTTCAGATTCCATAACTTTAAAATCTCTCTCAGCTTGCTGTTCTTGTTGTTGAGCTTGTATTTGCTGTTCTTGCATTTGCTGTTGCTGTTGCATTTCTTGTTGCTTCTGCTCTTGTTGTTTTGCTTCAGAGTCTTTCATAGCGGCATTTAACTCTGCAATAGAATCCGATTGTACAATTTTACCAAGATCATATATACTAGCTCCTGTAGTATTATTTTGCATCGCCATCTGCTTAAGTTGCTCTAACACTGCTCTATGATTTGCTGTTGTGCTACAGTATATATTTAAATCTCTCATAAGCATATCTGTACCATTTATCTCAAAATTAACTTTTTCATCTGCAGATGTTATATAACTTAATCTAGTAGATGGAGAAGTACTATGATAATATTGCGCTAGGTCAGTTCTCATCTGATGAACTCTAGGCATTAAATAATCAGCATGCTGAATAAAATACATTTCTGTTTGAGCATATGATGCATTTACAGCTTGTTCTACACCAGTAGCAGTTTGCTGAGAAATTTGCTGACCCATCCTTTGTGGATTAACTCCTATTACTTCATAAGCTTGTTGCTTAAAATAATTAGCTAGTTGAATCCTAGACATAAGTCTATTAGTCTGATCTAAATCAAGTTTTTGAAAGTGTTGAAAGTTTAATGCATTTTCTGTATTTGTAATAGATGTATCAAGAGGTAACATCTGAAAATCCTTCATAGCTACATATGCTTTAGCTAAGTTACCCTTACCCCAATCCTCACCAAGTGAGTGTTTTGGAAGAGTATTTTGATCAAGCATGATGACAGTTCCTAATTCATCAACTAGTATGTCGGCCATTTGATTGTTTACAATATTATAACCAATCTGAAATGGTTTCATAAGATCCACAAGAGCTGTAGATTTTGTATTCCTGTCTGAGAACACAGCACCTTCCACAGGAAGCTTACATCCATATAGTGAATTATCACCTTTAAACTGAAACTTAAGTGGTCCTGGTTTCTTTTTATCTATACCAATATACATTGGTGTAAACCCATCAGAACTATTCATTCCCCAGTAACTTGGTAAATTTGGACCTATTTTAATACCACCCCAAACTTCATTAATCCATATCCAATCTATATGTTCACCAAATACAATATTATCTTTAGATTTATTTTTAAAGAGTCTAGTATCATATATAGGCTTATCTGTTATTTTATAATCTTCTGTAATTATTTCAGTTACTACTTCTCCTTGTTCAGTAATTTTAGTAAGATGACCAAGCCTTCTTTGTGATTTCCAATATGCTGTAGTAACTCTTACTAAGTATGCAGTACCCTCATCTTTATAATCTTCACTCTGAGCAAGTATTTGTTGTACAGCATCATTACCTTCAGAAATTCCTTCTTGACCCATAAAGCTAGTATACTGTCGCATAGCTAATGAAGGTCTTTGTGTATTCCACTCATGAGATTTAGTTGCATCGTAAAAACTACCATCATTTTGATAACCTGTAATATTATAACCAGCAGCTCTTACAGGATAAATAGATTCTAAGGATTTTAATTGATCTTCATCCATTAAATAACCATACTTATCAATTGCATCAGAAACAGTAATCATATCACTTTTACCAACCCAATTACAATCTGAAATATATCTTGCATCAGGAGACTTATGATAAAATGTAAGAAGTGGATTCCAAAGTTCTACCTCATAATCATCTTCCATCATTCGCATATGCCAAAATTCTCTATCTGTAATAAGCATATCTCTAAATGCTCTTTCTTCAAGTTCATCTATACCAAATCTTTGCATATCTACTTTATGCTGATGAGTAGCCCATTCTTCTATCATAGATCTGTAACTCTTTTTAAAGTACATTTCTATTTCTGGTAAACTTTTTAAATTATCACCGCTTAATTGCTCTTGAGCTTCTTCAGAATTTGGATCTAAACCTTGTTCTAATAATGCAGCAGTAACCTTAGTAGAAGCTTGGGTTAAAAGAACCTCCTCTACCATAGCTCTTTTTTGCTCAAGCATTTCATTATATGAAAATTCATCAACTGCTCTATAAGTAAGTTTAGTAGATCTTTTAGCAAACTCAGCTACTAATACATTTATTACATTTGGTATTATTGGGTAAAATTTTAGTTCTAATGCAGATCCCTCATCATTTTGAGTTAACATATCTACAATAGTTCTAGTTTCATTATCTTCTTCTACAATATAATCAGATCTATCAATATGACCCTTAGCGAGTTTATAATTTTTAGAAAGTCTTCTTCCATTTCTACGCAGCTGTTTAATACCATTCCATTCTAGCCAATCCAAATTCCAAGCAGCCCACTCTTCATCTTTTTTTTTCTTTGATAAAAATTGCAAAGGTTGAGTAACAGAACCAATTCTATTTTGCTCTGCTTTAGCTCCGTTTTTTAATTGAAGTGCATTAAATACCTGCATAGTTATTATTTAATATTTTTAAAAGCAGATTTTTTAAAACCTCTACCTTTTGATCTTTTACTTTTTCGGCCCATGTATCTAAACGGACTACTATTTAATTTAAACAAATTTTCCGACTTTTGCAACTTTTTAGCTGCGTCATCCCTTATAATCTGTTTAGTATAACCCCTATTAGATTCTTGTATTCTCATAAAAGACACAAGTGCCACAAATGATACTAATCTATCCACGTTAACTCCATCTGCATATTCTTGCATTTCTTTTATCAACATTGGATCTGGAATTCTTTCTATTCCATATGTTGTTTTAACTACAGTTCCATCTTCTTTTGTTTCCTGATCAAGCTCTTCTCTTACAAATTCTATCCCATAACTAAGAAGGTGTGATTTAAATAATGTACCAGTATTCTTCCAGCCATATTCTTGAAATACATTTTTATTTGCACCAAGGTCTTTTAAGAACATTATCTGACTTTTAGGTACAAGATATTTCTGCTTCTTTCTACTTATCATGTAATTAATAAATAAAGAAATGTTATTCTCTATTACAGTCCATGCATTATACCATTCTATTATAAGTTCTAACCTCTGATGTGTTTGTTTTATATCATCAAACCTTCCGCACCATGCAGCTACAATTTTACTTTGTTCTATATAAGTTTCTGTTTCTGTTCCTGTTACTTTAGTAACTTCTACAGAATTCTTCATTACATAAATAGAACATAAAGAGTCTGATGTCGTAGTTTTACCTTCAGCTACAGGGTCAATAGATGCGTAATAACTTCCAAAGTCTGGTTTTTCTTTATTAGGTCTTTCCCATACAACTAAACAACCTGTTTTATCTTCAGTTTTTTTATTTACTGGAAACTCACGTATAGGATGCTTATTACTTTTTTTAACAGTTGGTTTGCCATTAGCATCTGTTAATATATCTAAAAACTCATATCCATATTCTTTTTCTTCTATTCTTCTAGCTTGTGCAGCAAGAAGATGTGTAGGAAATACAGATACAGATCTGTTATCAAATGCTTCTTTTATATTTCTTGGATGCTGAGATATTCTTAACTGATAATCTTCTGGAGGTAACTCTTTTTTCCAATTATCAAATTGTTTTTGCAAAGCTACTGTAGCTTCTTTTACATTAGAGTTACCATATTGATCTATGTGAGGAGGCATAGACCATTGTTCAGGAATAAACAAACCTGACAAACCTATAGTACCTTTATGATCTATTAAATTAGTTTCTACAGCATAAACATCTTTAGATGTTGGATTAAGAATCATATCCTTAAGTGGATTACATTGTGACAGGTCACCCACAGATCCAGCGGCTATAAATAATCCTGTAGTTGTAAGTCCTGATCTCATGGCTGGCCTCATATACTCGTATGTCTTATCCATCTTAGGTGCAATACCAGCTTCCTCATGAAAGAAATACTTTACTGGACCCCCTACTCCATTTGTAGGATCTTTCTCAAATGACATACCTTGTATAGTTCCTTTAAGACCTACCTCAGTTTTTCTATTACCTTTTCTAACCTCAATCTTCTGCTGCCACATCATCACTTTACTAGGATTCATAGGTCTATACCATGCAGTATGTTCATTTAAGAATGCAGCATACTCATCTAAAAACTTCCAGGATCCCTTTTCATTAATATAATCCTTAAGACTAGCTCCTATCTTTAGAGTAACACCAGCTTCAAACCATTGCTGATTAATAAGCTTTGCCATATGATAATAAGAAGATGCTATCTGACGTTTCTTTAATATAGCAACATGTTTAAAGTTTAATTCTGCTAAAACTTCATATAGTGCCATATGATATTGAGCATCTCTAATATCAGCAAATCCAAACTTTTGTATTTCTTTGTTAAAAATTGGTAGGAAGTTTAACCACATATAATAGTCTCTTGCTATATACCAGGTTTTATCTTTTGATTTATATATAACACCTTTCCTACACTTTTTCTTTTCTCCTTCCCAATAGTTAATAAAGTCTCTTGATTTAAAAGGAGCTGCGCAATAAAATCCTTGTTTATTAAACTTAGTGGCCTCTGCATTAAATTCATAAGATATATCATCAAATGCATACTGACCAGGTTCTTTAAATAGATCTCTTACATATTTTGCAAAGTCTTCTCTGTTATCAAAGTCTGTACTAGTCCATGTACCATTATCCCATGTAGGAATATCTTGATATATTTCTGTATCATTGATCATATCCTAATCCTATTCCACCTCTTACATTACTTTGCTGTTCTTCTTGAAGATCTTTATATGCTCCTTTAAATGACTCTCTAATCTGTTGATATTTAGCAGCTGCATTTACTAAGGAGTTAATATTACCATCTCTACCGTGCTCAATTGGCGTAGTCTGCATATACCTTCCTAATCTATCTAACATAGCTGCAATACCTTTATATGCTCTGGATGTTGGAGTCTGATACATTTTTTCACAAAATTTAAGCGCTGCCCATACATCATCATCTTCTGTAGAAAACTCACCATTTACCTCTTTCATTATTATCTCTTCTTTTTCATGCTCAGGAGTATGAAAGAATGGATTCATGTCAGGATTAGGACATGTCATATAAAATAAATATTGATAAATTTTTAGATGATCATCTGGATAATTATCCATTATATCTTTAAGAGACTTTAATGTATAACAATGTTCTGTAGGAACTACTTTGCCATTTTGTATATCAAATAGTTTTGCAATCATTTCTTTTTTAGTTTTTTTCTATTATCGTGTAAATAATGTATTAAAGATATAACCTCATCTTTTAAATACGGAACAGGTATTGTAATTAAATCTTTTAATACAGGATCTCCTTGATCTGTAAATTTAGTTATAGGATATCCATGCTCATCTTTACCTTCTTCCTCAAACTGAACATGATGTATAAACATTCCTCCTGGTCTTAATTTAGGATTGTGTTTTAATATAATATACATATAAATACTGAGTTGTAGAGCATAGTGATTAAAATTACAATCGTCTAAATGATTTACTGGAAACTGCATTTTTTGAGATATACCCTCCCAATCTACATAGGATTGCATCTTAATTTCTTTATTAGTCTTATAATCTATAATACTAACTTTTCCGTTTACTACTTCTACTAAATCTGACTGTCCACATATACCTGCAGACTTAAGGTATACCATATGTTCTGGATATACCCCTGGATCTAATTTTTGCTTTGGAGAAATTTTAACACCCTTATCTTTTGTTATTGGTGTAAATATAGGTACAGTAGTTCCATCCCGTTCTATTGAAGCTAAGGAACATAAATCATCTTCTCTTTGATTATGATAAAATGTTCCTAAAGACATTGCTCTTTCAGATTCTTTTTTCCAAACAGCTTGTATATCTTTAGGTTTCATACCATACCACTTAGAGTTCTTTCTTTTAGAAACTTTTTGAGCTATTTTTTTAGCATCAAAAGGTTCTTTAAAAAAAGATGTTAATGTTGTCACACTTATCCAATCTATAGGATTATCTTGATTAGATGATTTATAACTATGATCTTCTTCTGTAAATATTATACTCATAATTCACCAAGTTTATCTTCTTCATCTTCAGTCATTAATGCTTTCCATTCTCCCAATGGACACTCTGTAGAAAGAGCTCTTGTTTTAAAAGAAAGTGAACATCCACAATTACCACAACAAGGTTGTGTACCTGGTACTTCACATTTAGAACCTTTTAAATCTATTTCAGGACATTCAGTGCATATTGCCATTCTTTTAGCGGCAACATCTTCTACGAAGTCATCTCTTATTACAGAGTTTTTTATACCCTCGTAAATTTCCTTTCTATTGTTCCAAATCTTTTTTAAGTTCATTTTTATCTTTTAAAAATTTTTCTTTTCTTTCTTTTTCTTTTTCTATTTGTTCTTTAATAGAATGTAAAAATTCTATTTTTTCTTCAAGCATTTTTTTATTATAGTATGCTGAATAAGTAGAAGTATCGTGATTTTCTAGATACTTTTCAAATCTTGGTATTGCATTAGTTATAGTCTTATACCTAGCAGTAAATATACCTAAGCCAGTAATATTTATTCTTGGATGATATAACTCACTTATTAAAGTTCTAACATTTTTATAGTAAAAATCAACAAGATTTTCAACAAGGTGTTTTGATAGATTATTTTCTTCAGATATTTCTTGAGCTAGTGAACTTGCTTTTATTGGATTCATTTAGCTAAAAAATTATAATCTAAAAATATAGAGCCTAAAGTTTCAATATTTAATTTAGGATTAAGATGAACAAGTTTTTTATTTTTAGAATCTCTTACTACAAGCTTAAACTTTATGCATTTATTAATACAGTTTCTAACTGTTTGTTGAGATTTAAATATTTTTTGCTCATCTGCAGCATCATAGCAAAAATGAGCAATTTCTATAGGTCCTGTAGAACTAAGTAATGTTAAACATTCAAGATCAGAATTACTCACCGTTATTTTATTTAAATAACAGTGAGTAATCAGTTGAAACTTAATAATATCTTTTGTAGACATTATTACCTTTTTCTGAACTCGTTTAACAATAGCCATTATGATTCTTTTTTAAGTTTTCTTTTTTTAGAAGATGTTTCTGGTTCAGGCATAGAATCTTCTTCAGGAGGAGCCATCATTTGAGCATATGCCATTTGAATTTGAGTTCTTTTAAGTCTCATTTCATCAATTTGAGATAACAATTCTTCATAATCAAATTGTGCTTGCAAATAAGGCATTGATTGTTTATAGAACTGAAGCATTTCTTCCTTCTTAGCTGCTAATTCTTCTGGTGATAAATTTTCGGGGTTTTCCATTGGTTTAAATTTTTATTTAACCAAATATACAAATAAAGTTTAAACCACAGAAGTTTAAATAAAAAAAACCTAGGTAATTAAACCTAGGTTCCTTTGATAAACATTAATTAAACTTATGAACTTTTAATTAAATTTTATTCTCAGCTTCTACTTGCTGAATCATTTCAAAATGAATTTTTGCTATTCTATCTCTTCCATCTTCAGATAAAAGATACTTATGACAATTACTTGAATTAGTCATAAAAAAGTTCTCTGATAGTATAGCGGGCATTGTAGTATGGGCCAGTACCCAAAAGTTAGCTTCTTTGTCTACGTCACCATCTGAGTACTTATCTGATCTCATATACTCACCTTTAAATTCTCTAGCTGCTTTTTCAAAGAGTATAGTTGCTATACCATCGGATTTAGTTGTACCTGGGGAAGTATATACACTCCAACCATTAGCAGACTCATCATCAAATCCATTAGCATGTATACTTATATAAATGCAAGGTTTGCCTGAAGATTTAGCAATAGAGTTAGCTTTATCAGTTCTGTAAGATAATGGTACATCATCCTGAGTATCTACAAGATTAACATAATCTATATTATTTGCTTTACATAAAGTAACTAATCTATTTACTATAGCTCTATTAAACTCTCCTTCAAAAAGTTGTTGACCATCTGGCCATACTGGAGATCTTTTACCTGGTGTCTGATAAACACCATCTATCATACCACCATGTCCATTATCAAATATCCATAGATAGTTTGACTCTGGTTGATCAATTGTATGAGGTGTAATTGACATATCAAACTGAGTATGACAATTAGGACATGTTATTATTTTTTCCATATAGTTCTAATTATAGCTGGTATTACAAACCATGCTGCAAAATACAAAAATAAGTAAAGCGGAGTTATCCCATTGTTATTTCTTATTTCTTATTCTAGTTAATTTATCTATTGAAGTTAATCCTAATGCACCAAATGCAAATAAAGCTACAGCATCTACAAGATATTCTGCAGGTCTTATATCACCATGGGTAAAGGTATTAGCTACTAGTGATACTACAAGTGCTAAGACGCAAAGTAAACCACCTAATCTCTTTGATGAATAGTTTCCTGATTCATCACTTAATAATTCTTTAAAAAACGTTTTCATAGTAATCTTTTTTTTAAAAATAAAAACAGTCTATATACTCCATAGAGTATTGCTGCTATGATTAACCAATTAACTATCT
>Ga0208767_1000325_pt1 | contig 37057 bp, 62 predicted proteins | sample VirMetDEL_Mar_21_FD_184514 | JGI IMG/M metagenome (GOLD analysis project Ga0208767, IMG submission 184514) | Aqueous microbial communities from the Delaware River and Bay under freshwater to marine salinity gradient to study organic matter... | ecosystem: Environmental > Aquatic > Marine >... | reverse complement strand
AAAGGCCCGCCAGACCAAAGCCAAAGACGGTCGTGGCAACAGTCACCCACCCGACAAACCGCAGGACAGCGCGCAAGGCGACCGGCCATTCCCGCATGTAGACGCCGAGCAAAACCGCGAAAGCGCCCACGCAGGGCGGCCCTACCCATTGCTCCGCACGTAGCGCCATGATTACCGGGCCGAATGCGTCGTCAACCGGCGGGCTGTCCAACACCACCGCCGCCAGCCACATGAGCGTCAGCGGCACGAAATGCACCAAGGCCAGCAGCGCCTGTTCCCCCGCCCGATCAACCATCAACCCGCCTCAGATAGCCCGCGCCGAGATACCCGGCCATAGGCACCAGCAGCCACAGGTTCGCCGCTGCAAAGGCCCCTAGACAGACGAAAGCCCAATCCTGCAGCCCATCCCAGTCATGGCCCCCAAACCGCCGCCACTGGACAACTTCCCAAACCGCGTATCCGATAGCCACCGGCCACCACGCGCCAAGCGCCCAGGCTAACAGCATCCCGACGCCCGCATGACCGGCCTGATTGAAAGCGAACCTGCCCGGCTGGCCCTCGAATGAGGACGGAGTGCGGAGAAGGTCGAACAGCATCACACGTCCCATTCGAAATAGAACTCGCGGATGCTGGCACCGCTGAAATTGCTCACCGTCAGGTTCGGCGCGGTCCCGGACGCATCAACCAGCCGGAACGTGACATAGCCAGCCGACAAAGTGGCGACGATCTGGATCTGGTCAATCGTTCCAGCCCCGCCGGTCGGCGCGCTGCTGAGACTGCCCAAAACCGCTTGCCCGGTCGCAAAGACAGACCCAATCGCGCGGGGCAATGGAATGCGCGCAACATCGGCCCCGGTCAGGCCGGTGACGTCGATGCTGTTCAGATCGCGCGCCACCATATACATCCGATCGCCGCGCCGCCAAACTTTGGCGTTGACGCTGGTCGCTGACACGTTTGGCGTAGCTTGAGCGTCCGTCAGGGCAAAGGAATATGTGGTCGTGTCGTCTGACGTGACCTCAGTCGGGAACCCGGTATCATCCTCCAGGCGATATTCCCCGGTCGGCAACGTGCCAACCTGCGCCCGGTCCGACACCTTCAAGCGGCCCCGGAAGTCGCCAATATTCAGGCCCGACGTGTTGACGTAACCAGTTTCCGCAACATCCCTGTTGCCCAAGGCAATGCTGCCCGTAACAAGGCCGAGTTTCGCGCGGCTGGTCGTGTCGCCAAAGAATTGCATGTAGCCGGATGCGTTCGAAGATGCCGCGCCGGGAAAGATATTTGGGATGCGCACATCAAGATCAATCAGCTTTGTTTGACCATTTGTCAGCGCGGAATCAGCATTAAACACACGCTGGCAGAACAGCCGGTCAAGACGGATTTCAACGTCACGATGCACCCCGCCATCGTCGCCGGTCAGATATACCAACGCTGTTGAACTATCCGTTTCGGCGCGCAGGTCCATAAATAGATCATAAGTCCCGCGTTCACCCGAAACATGGTGAATAACAATCGTCGGCGCTATCCTGACTTGCGTCAGACAGGTGTGGTAGCTGTGCCCCTCGACGCGGCTCATGAAGATTGCAGGCCCGGACACACCAGACCCATTCACGGCTGTGCGCCAGAACGAACAGTTCTCAAAGCGGTTGTGCGCAAAGCCGGTGTAAGCGCCGAAGCCCATCGTGTAGTAATCAGAAGTCGGGGTAAACTCGCCAGACTGCCCGTCCATGACAAGGCAATACCGATCCATGCCGGGGCTTTGGTTCCGCAGTTGCAACCCAAGGAAATAGTTTGCCTCAGACGCATAGTTGTAAATGCAACCAGTGGTCCAATGTCCGTCGATGGTCAGGTTTTGCACAAAGTGATGGTGGGAGGACGGGTTTTCCGATCCATTTTTGAACCGCGCGAATTGCAAGCCAACCGCAGGCGTGTCGGTGTCATCGCCAATGATCTGCCCGCCGCGCCAGTTGATCAAGTTGCTGTGCGTCGTGTCAAAAATGACATTCCCCGCACCAACGCCCCGGAACACCGCGCCGAAAGCCTCGATGTTGTTCATGTAGCCGCGAATGCCGGTCAGGTTCACAGATCCGTCGATCACATATTCGCCATCGGCAACACCGTTTGGCGGGAAATACAAAAGGCCGGTTGTCTCGCTGCCCGCATCCACAAGGGTGCGCCATTCCGTCACCGCGTTCTGAATGGCCGTCAGCGACGAACTGGCTCCGGTCGGGTCAATTCCGCTGAAATCGCGCACGTCCACCACGTCGCCGAATTTCTCTTCGAGCCTGCGCACGTTCTCGCGCCCCGGCAGGCGCAGAAAGCCTTTGCCGACTTCCTGTTCCTCCCACCCGGTTGTGTCAGCGGATGCGATGTAGGATTCCGCCGCCGCGACCGTGGGGAAGTGACCCGACTGGATAACCCCGGCGGGCTTCCACCCGGCAAGGTCAGAGAGCATCGTTGCCGCGCTGTCACGCTCGTATTCCAGCCCGTCAGCCGTCCAGATGGTGCCGTCAGGCACCGAGCGCCCCGCCGCGACGTTTCGGGCGTGAGCGGCCAGCATACGGGCGCGGGTGGAGAAGTTAGGCCCATTCTCATACCACTTCACGCCGCCCGATCCGGAATAGTCGTAATGCTCGTCAGACGCCGCGTCAGCCGCGCGCTCGAACGCGGCGGAAGTTCCAGCGACAAACGCAATTTCGCCAACCGCAACGCCGCTGGTGGACGTAATGGACGCCAGATCCCCGAACCGTTCCAAGACTTTTGACGGAACGCCGGGATCGCCCTTGTAGAACGGCTTGAGAATCGCAACGATTTGATCGGTCATCGGGTCACGTCTCCCAGAATGTCGATGTAGATTGTTTCGCTGGAAATGATTTCCCCGGCAGGCGTGGTTAGCTGCACGTCAAGCACCGCATCGCCCAAAGGCCAGCCGGTCGTGCTGGCCGCATAAAGCCGCCCCGCCGCCGTTGAAGCGTCATCCCATGAAAAGGTCAGGTCCGCGATTTTGGCGTCGTTCATTTGGCGGATCTGGCTTATGCCGGTCCACCCCGTCAGATCGGTTTGAACAGCGCCGTTGACGGTTGCCTTCACGTAAAGACCGAAGTTGAACGTGTCGCCGCGCTTGTGAGTGTATGGAGCGCTCATGCCCAGGCCCTCACCACAATGCGCCAATTGGAATTTGTCAAAGCAGACGCGGCCCCGGTAGATTTGTTCGCCACATGGACGCCGCTAGGACAGGTCACAACCATTCCGTTGCAAAGTGTAGCCATTCTAGGCCCCCATTTTTTGGTGGGATTGATGAAGGTCATTGCGTAATTGTTACGTGAATTTCATCAGCGTCGTAGGGCGCTGGAACCGCATTTTCGCCAGATGTGTTTGACTTCGTAAGAACTTGAACGCTCCCCGTCGCCCGCGTTCCAACATGTGCAAATGTAGAATTTCCGGTGCCATTCTGTTTTACCGTGAGTTGAACGCAGTAATTGCCGCTGGCCAGCGCATTGGTGAAGTTGACCGTATAATCCCCAACGCCGTTATCTGTAATGCTGGCAATATTGAATCCTCCGGTCAAACTTGGCGTTCCCGTTCCATTGAATAGCGCCCATGCGCGAATGCCCTGAGAAATAGCCAATGCCGTCCCGTCCGCGCGGGTGTAAGACACGCAGCGCCAATCGCCGCTTGCGTATTCGTAAAACACCGCGATATCACCCGCCGCCGTGGTGATGTTTGCGCCGGTCGGCAAAATCAGGTCGGTTGCGTGATGGGTCAGGGTCAACACATCGTCAAAGTGCAACGTGACCATCGTGCCAACGCCCTTTGTGGCAATGGACGTTATCGACGTGGTGCCGGTGATATCGAAACTGTTGCCGTCATTCCCAAGCGTCAGGGCAGCAGCCGATGCAACATCAACGCCCTTGGCTGCGCGAACCTGATTGCTGTTTGCATCCAGTGGCCCGCCAAGCTGCGGCGCGGTGTCCTCGACCACGTTTTGCAGGCTGTCCGTGTAAACCTCTTCAATAGCGTCCTGCACGTTGGTTTGCGCAATGCCAGCCGTGGGCGTGAACGGAATTGATCCGGCAGTAGATGTTGAAATGGTCGAAGTCGGCACCGGGTCGATTGTGCCTTCCGGCAATGCGACCTCTGCCGCGTTCGTCAGGACAACTTTCAGCGCCGTTGCCCCAACCCCGAACACCTGCGGAAACACGCCGTTGCTGTCTGCCACAACCGGCTGCGTGTGTGCCGTTGACAAAGCCGTGTCGCTGTAGACCGTCTGCGCCGTGGTGGTTCCGGTATTGTAGAACCACGCCTTCGCGCCCGGTGCGGGGTTGCCGTTCGCGTCCAGAGCGCGCGGCAGGATTGCTTGAATTGACATGCTGATTTCCCATGTGGAAAGACCCCGCAAGCGGCGGGGTTGTAGGTGGAGGCGGTCGGGGTTATCTTGTTGGGATGGCCGAACTGGATTATCTCAAGATCGCAGCCGCTGTGCTTGCGGCGAACATCGCAACGGTTGCGTTGGTTTACTGCCTCTTGCAGATCAGCAAGAGTGAGAAGGTGGAGTTGTTCGCGCGACCTGCGTTCTACTTTTTGGCTGCTGGTATCGTTGCTTGGGCGGCGACAAAACTCTACATTTAGTTAGAAGCCACCGCGCCGCCCCGGCGCAATATGGCCTCAAGTGCGTTTCTCGGGGCCGGTGAAACCACGGGGAGATTTTGAACACCGCCAGCCGCCACCACGTTGCGCGCCAGTTGAGCCGCGTTTGTGGTGGCGCGTTCTGACGCCAGCCGCGCCGCTGTCGCCGCAGCCGGAACTGCGATAGCCCCAATAGGCCCTCCCGCGATGCCGCCCGCTCCCGCGCCCAAAGCAGCCCCCAACCCGCTTGACCCGCCATTTAATGCAAGCCCAAACCGCCCCAATTGGCGCAGAATGGTATTGAAGTCTCGTGAATTGACGACACGGCGCATCGCTGCAACTTCTGCCTCGGAAAACCCGCGCATCAGCCTTCGATTGTTCAGCAGGCTTTGGAAGCCAGCGCGCAAGCCTGCCTCCGGCCCGGATCGGTAATTTTGCGCCCTGTCGATGACTTCTTCCAGCAACTCGCTACGCCGCAGCCGCGCCCAGACATCCCGCGCTTGCGAAAGTGCCGCAGAAGCCGCCTCGCCGTTGCCCATCGAAACCTGATCAGGGGAGAGGTTTTCCATGAAGTCGTCAAGAGCCGCCACCGCCCGCGACCCAAGCGCAGCCTCTGTCCGGTTCGCAATGTCGCCAGCAGGGATTTGCGCTTGTTGGCGCAGCCTTTGAACCGTTGATAGGGGGATGCCGTCACCTTGCTGCGCCGCTTCGTCAAGAAGCTGTGCCAATCGCGCGGAATTTGGAGTGAGTCCGAGACGCCCCTGCGTCGCGTCAAGGCCACCATCCAGCATTTCGGCAGTGAGGCGCGCAGACATGCTCCTGAATGCCTCGGGGGCAACAGCGACACCAGCGTCATCGGCTCGCTGATAAAGGGCATTGCCCGCCGCGCGCAACTCCGCGCGCGGCAGCGCCTGAGAGGCTGCATTGCGCAGCGCTGTGGTCCCTGCGCGCCTGTTGAGATACGCCTCAAGGCCGCGCCCGATTAAAGGCGCGGTCGCGCCGAAAAGCGCACCGAACGGCGCGGCATCCGCCGCCCCCTCAGCACGATTTGACACCCCCCCTTCACCCTCGTTGAAACCATAAATCCCGGCCATCGCCCCGCCTGCTGCCGCACCTGTCGCCATACGTGCGGGCGTGGACCCCATCCGGGTTGCTGCACCGATTTGCCCCGCCGGGACAAGCGCCGTGGAAAGAGCCCCGGTCAACTCTGCCGTCAGCGCACGACCGGGGTTTTCATCAGAATACGCGCGCTGTTCAGCCCTGATTTGGTTCAGCGCGGTTTCGTAGCGCTCAGCTATCGGCAGATCGTATTGGAACCACCGCGCGCCGCCTTGCCCGTCAGGCTGAACGCCGAACGCAGCCGCGAGGCCTGCTAGATATTCGTCCCCGCCACCGAAAAGAACGCCGTCCAAGGCCGCGCCGGACATACCGCCAGTATGCCGCACTTGGCCCGTTTGGCCTGCTGGCTCAGCACCACCGGCAAGCGCTGCTTCGGCCTGCCTGCGAAACGCTTCTGCCTGGAATCGTTCAGCCGCTGCTCTTAGGTTCTCAGTCATTCAGAAGTTCCCGCATTCTGGCGTTGTATTGGACGATTTCAGAGTCAGAAAGGTCATCAAGGTTCAGGCCCAAAAGCCCGGCAATGTCCAAGTTTTCAATGTTGCTCTCTGCGCCGCCCGCTATAAGTTGCCGTGCTTCCGCTTCCGGGATTCCCTCATGAACAACGCGAGTGTAGATGCTTTCAATCCGCTCTAGGTTGTACAAAAGTTCTTCTGCGCTCTGCGCCTGCTCCAAACTGCCGTAAACGGACTGCAAGAGCCTGTTTTCCATTTCCGATACCTGGCCGAGAGCGCCCCCGGTCGGGGAAGCGTCACGCATCTGCTGCAATCGCTCGAATCCGATATTCGCGCGGATCGTTTGAAGCCGCTGCGAAAGCGCACCGGCAGGGGTATTCGGCAACGCACCACCGACAAGAGCGCCAATCGGCCCGGTCGTTGGAACAACGCCTTGATTTTCGATCAAGTCACGGGCGCGAGAAATTTCATCCATGACGATATCTGTTTGATTCCCACGCACTTCTGCGGCAGTCGCATCCGCTTGCGACGTGTCCTCAGGCCCGCCGGGGATAGGAACCATCCGATAACCTGCGGGGCTGCTGGGGTCTTGAACAACTGAATATCCTTGCGGGACCGTCCCAATGCTAGGAACGCCGGTCCCCCCGTCCAAGTCAACAGTTGTTCCATCCGGCAAGCGAATCGAAGACCCGGCCTGCTGTTGCGGCCCCGGATAGAAGCGCCCGGTTTGCGTGTCGATCTGCCCGCTTGCCGCGCCATATGCCTGCAACTCGCCCGGCGTCGCGGGGCGGAATGTCGGGGCTTCCGGCGTTCCTTCAATTTCCGGAACAAGGCCATCAGGGGTTTCACGATATAGGGTTCCGCCGTGTTCCCGGTAAGACGGGGCCTGCGGCGCGGTGTAGCCCTCATAGTACGCGATAACCGCATCCCGCTGGCCAAACTGCCCGATAAGGTCTTCTGCCCCAAACTGAGCCGCCAGAGCGTCCCATTCTTCCGGGGTTTGTGCAGTCCGCGCCGCGTCCAGCCCGCGCCTGATCTGTTCTTCTTGCGCTGCCCGCTCTGCCGCCGATTGCGAAGCCGCGGCCGCCGCCGCAGCCCGTGCGCCCGCCGCCTGCGCCAGTTGCAAGCGCTCCTGATCCGCGCGAAGCCCGAAGGCCGCTTCCGGGTTCAGACGTGACAGTGCATTCAACGCATTCGCGTCGCCCGCCATGAGGCCCGGCCCCTGCGTCCGGTAAAGGTCCGTAAGGGCGTTCTCATGGCGCACTTGGTTCGTATTCCGTGCCGCCGTGGTTCCCGCGTTCAGCGCGGCCAGCGTGTTGAGCGGCTGGCCCGCCAGAATAATCCCTGCGTTCATGCTGGCCATTGGTTCGCCCCCGGCATCATGCTCAAAAGTTGGTTCTGCGAACGGGGTGCATTCATGAATGCCGCCGCGTCCAAGTTGTTCGCCCGATATTGCGGCATTCGCGTCAGGGCGTTCTGCTGTTCCGGCGCAACCCCGGCCAAGGCGTTTTGCCCAGAAGGCGGAATGAACGTCCCGTCAATCGCAATCCGCCCGCCATCAGCGCCGATTGGCTCGATATGCCAATCCTCATTGCTCAAGGGGAAATGCAGGCCATACCGGTCCGCGTTTTCGTGTGCATACTGCCGCGCCGCGTCGCCAAGGAAAGACAGGTCGGCAGCATGGCCGTGATTGTGCCGACTGTTTCCCGGCGGCGCGACCCATTGGCGCGCTTCCGCCTCAGACCCGTAACGCTGCAAGGCGTCCTCATACAGTTGCGCCTGAATTTCCGGCGAACGATAGGCCGACAAGATCCGCAATTCGGCTTGGATTTCCGGCGGGGCTTCCGCGAACATCCGTTGCAACGCGCCCGCGAAATTCGCATCAAGCCCGCTGATCGCGTCCGCGCGTGTGCCGCCGCCTGTCAGGTATGGCGACCAATCCCAAGCCGATCCGGTCATATCGTCAGCCCCACGAATTGCCGCCAAACAGGTTTCCAGACCCGAACAGCGCATTTCCAAACGCGCCACCGGAATTGCCGCCGGTGTTGGCAAGGCTGTTCTGATACTGCCACATGCCGATGCCGTTCCCGATTGCGTTGTTCCAGGCGTTCGCCTGCCCGATAGCCCCCGCCGCCTGCGCGTTGCCGATGTTGTCCAGCGCATTGGATGCGCCCTGCGCGTAGTTCGCACCCGCCGCCGCGCCCTGCCCCGCCGCGTTCTGCCCGCTTGATGCAAGCCCGGTCAGCCGGTTCAGGAAATTGTCATAGCCTAGCTGTGCATATTCCTGCCCGCCCCGCTCAAGCGCCTGCAACGTCGCGCCACTGTAAAGCCCGCCGCGCGCCGCCGCGCTGGCGTCAATTGCATTCAGCCCCTCACGGGTCCGCAACTGGTGCCCCTGCGTGGCTTCATAGCCGCCGTAGGCCGTCCCACCGGCTGGATTTGCGTCAGCATATGCCTGCGCCTGTTCCCGCGTGTCAAAAATCTGCCCACCGACCGAATAGCGCGCGGGCGTGGTCGTGCTGGTCATTGGGTTGCGAGACACCTCATCCTCATAAGCCTGCGACCCGAAGTAAAGCGTCCGTCCCCCTGGGATTTGAATGGAACTTCCCGGCCCGCCGTAGCTGTAACCGCCGGTCTGCGTGGTCGCGCCGGGAATTTCCGTGATCTGTTGCGCCGATCCGCCGAATGTCGGTTGCGCCCCCAGGCCCAATTCATACATCAACGCTGAAAGCGCGTTCTGACCGCTAGCCTCATATGGCTGGAACCGATCAACGTTTTCCTCATAGATCCGCTCTTGCAGATCAAGTTGACGGTTTGCCGCCGCTGTCTGCGCTGCTGCTGCGCGGCTTGCGCCACGGCTGGAAAGCAAGCCACCCGCGACGCTTGCAACTGCTCCACCAATACCCATTATTTCGCCCATCCTTGCATGATGATTTTGCCGTTAGGCAGGTTCATTTCGCCATCGACGACGAAGCCAAGACGCTTTGAGAACGCCAATGCTGCCCGGTTACTCGCCGGGGTCCACCCGATGATACGTTCTGGCTGCTCAGTGTCCCAAAACTCGTTCAAAACCCGCTTTGCAGGGGTAACAAGCTGGCCCCAGCCTTCCGGCTTGACCGCATAGTGTGCCATCCAGACGCCCGGCCAGAACGCCGGATGGAACATGCCACACACCGGCCCCGCCGCGTAATATTCGACGCCAGCTTCGGGCAGGACTTCCGGCTTGGCGTCGTAAATCTGCTGCGACTTGTGCGTCAGATATTCCCGCGCCTCGCCAACTGTAATCCTCACGGCTCAAGCGCCACAATTCGCGTCTCATGGTCATCGGTCGTCGCCTGCTGTTCCTGCACCGCCAAAACAAGCCGCTCGATCAATTCCAAGCCGTCCATCGTCAGCGCCCCGGTTTGCGGATCAATGATTTTCTGCCCCGCAAGGGCGCGCTTTACCTCGACCGTCATGCGATTTCCGCCCGTACAAGGTTGTTCAGCGTCAGGTCAGCCGGTTCCGCTATGGAAAGCTGCATTGTCGCTTGGCGAAACTGGCCCAGCCCGTGCAACCGCACCCGCCGCCCATATTCGCCCTGAAAGCCCATGCCCCGGCGATGCTCATTGCCCCAGGTCAATCCCCCGTCACGGCTGAACCGGACGGAAACCGTAGGCTCTACCGCCGGATAGTCCGACTGGCTGACAACCCCGACACGGCCCGAGATTTCGACCTCTGACAGCGTGAACGGGTCGCCCCCGTTGTAGAGGGTATTGGAGACGACAACCCGCCGTAGGGCGCTGTCTGCGTCCGTGTTCGTGCGTTCCAGCTTGTAGACCTTGCCAAGAGTGTCGCCGACAAACCAACTATCCCAAGCCCTGGCGGAGACTTCCGCCGACCATTCGCTGTTTTCCTCGCCGTTCGCCCGCTCATGCCATTCGCCCGTTGCAATGTCGAAACACCACGCCGGGCGGTCGCTGAACCGAATAACGAAAAACTCGTGCCCCTCGTCAAAGTAGCTGAAGCAGTCTGTCGGGGTGCTTTGCGCAATTGCGGTTTCGACGGCGGGGCTGGCAATCGGTTGCGGTGCGCTACCGCCCGTCAGATATGCTCGACCATCGTCACCGACAAAGAAGATCCCGGCCTTACCCTCGACCAGCAGACCCCGCGCTTTCAGCCCGAAATTCGCACCCGCCCCAGGCAGTCTGGCAAAGGCGTTCGCCCCCGCTTGACCGGTCGCATACCATATTTCAATTGCGTCCTCTTTGAACAGCCACAGCCGATCACCAAATGACGCCGCCCGCAGAATGTCGCTGTCTGTCCCTTCCGCCGTGGCGAAGTTCAGCGCAGGCATTGACGAGGCGTCGGCCAAGTCAGACCACATGAAGCGCCGCCCGCCGTTCTCTGTCAGAACCACATAGTTGCCGAGAAACACCCCGGAACCAACAGACGTGAACGCCGACAGGGTAGGCTCTGACATGGCCGATCCATTCCAGAGGAAATAGCGGCCACCGGAAACCGTGCAGACGTTCGTGCTGTCCCCGAAGATCATGGCCCCGGCTGCGCTGGCGGTCGCCCCCAAGCGCGTTGCCGTGCCGCCCTGCGTAACGCTGTAGAGATCGCCACCGGCCATGACGTAGAACACCCCGCCGATATAGGCCATGTCGCGGATGAACAATTCGCCAATGTCCACGAAATTGCTCATGCCCAGAACGGACTTGATCGAGTGCGTGGACTTGCCGCCCGCCGCGATTGGTTCGCGATAGCAGTTCACCAGCCGCCCGGAGTTGGCCTGCCGGTTGTCGTCGTCCCGGCTGGATTGCCCGACAAGTGACAGCATCGCCATGCTACAACCACACCCGCTGTGGGCTGGCAATCGTATCCGGGTCGATAAGCGACACACCCTGCATTATACGAACCACCCATTTGCCAGAGCTTCGCCGTCGCCACCTGCCTCGCTGACAATGCGCACAAAGGTCTCGCGGTCTGCGTCCAGAGGCACCACGGCTTCCTGCGCTGCCCGGATATCATGGGGGCCTTGGGACTCATCCTCGCCCGTGGTGTGGGCATAATCCCAGTGGACCCGGATGACGGGACCAATCACTTGGTATACGGGAAACTCCCAATTTGCTTCTACTTGCATGGTTGTTGTTCCTTTCATCAAAACGCGAGCCGCGCGGAGAAACCCCGACCCGCATAGCCCGCGCCATCAGTCGAATCCAAGCAGAACCCGCCCGCACCCGCGCCATTAAACGCGCTACCGCCGACCAGCACCACCCGCGAAGCCCCCGCTCCAGCGTAATGATAATCAGTTAGATATGTCGAAGACGTACCCCCCGTGTTGTTGCCGCTCAAAAAATACGCACCTGTATTCAGTATGTTGCGGATATATCCAGAGGACGTAGGGAATGCAGAACTCAACAGCGTATAGCCAGTCGTAGTTCCATCAGCAAAGTCAGTATAGTCGTTAGTCACGTGGACGTTGCCAGCCGTACCCTCGTTGACATTTATACCGTCTGCCCAAGTCCAGCAGTTGCCATACCAGTTTTCTATTCCTCGGTATGACATAAACGCAGTGTCGCGTGTGGCGCTGGATGCGCCCGATGTGGCGTCAGTTGAGGCGTTACCAAGCGAGTTCGATTTCCCGGCCACAGAATGAGGACTATCGGTCTGACTGGAAGACGACGTAACGTAAGAAGCACCCGTATTCCCGGCCCCAAGGTTTGTCTGTGTATCAAAGTCAGCGTATTCTGTCAGATATAGCATCTGGACAGCCGACCATAGCGCGAAATCCAGTTGATGCCAACCCGCGCCATTGTTCTCGGCCAGTGTTCTACACTCGTCCCGCGTGACGCCCACTAGAGGATACACACCAGAAACCGAAGCCAACTTATCATTGACGAGGTCTAGGTTGCCAGTCATGTCGTCGAGGTTCAGGCCCGATTTGTAAGTGCTGTCTGTTGCGTCCAGATAGCAGGCGTCATAGGCACTGATGTAGCGGTAATCAACCTCAACACCCGCTTTGGTGAAGGCGGGGTGTAACTGATAGCCAGTCAGCGGGAGCGTCCTGATTTTCCAAGTATTTTGAGTTCCGACCAAAATGTGCCGGAAGTAGAACTTCGGGATTTCGACCATGACGTTTCCGTCAGTGCCGTCAATGTTGGCCGCTGATCCGTCAGCTTTTTGCGTGCTGTCGGAAGGATTGAGGTAATAATTGACAGACCCGTCAGCGTTTAGAACGCATCGCTTCATGTCTTCCCAAGGTGTATGCAGTCCCATGTTCAGGCTCCGTATGTGCTTTGCGTGTAGGTATCTGCGCTGCTGTCCCAAGTGACGATAGAGGCATCTTCCGTGAAAATCGCCTGCGTGTAGGTATCTGCGCTGCTGTCCCAAGTGACAACAGATGCGTCTTCGGCGGCAACCGCACGACGCTGCCCAAAGGGGCTGCGGATGCCGCTCAGGGGCGAAACGATCTCACGCATGGGAAACCATCACCGGAACCCCGCCGGGGGAATAGGCATAGACCCGAACCGCCGAAATGCCAGGGAATAGATCGGAAAGCGCCGTGTTCAATTCACCTTGGCCGGGGTTGTATCGAATGCAGCCGGTAAAATTCGTCGGGGTTGCCGCGCTTGCAGCGCCTTTCACTAGCATGTGCGAACCGCCGATGTTCTGAAACGTCATGGACGTAACATCCGCATCGGTCAATTGCACCCACTCATTCGCGGGGAGGGTGACTGTCGTATTCTGTGCCATTGTATCGGCCTCCATTCATTGGGAGTGGTTATCTGCGTCCGGTGTTGCGGAAACGCTGCGACGGCATGTTCAGCAGCCCCGGCGCGATGGTCGCGCGGTTCGGCCTGCGAAACGCGGCCTGCAAAGTGCGGAACCAGTCGTCAGCATCAAAGTTTAGCGGGCGCTGAAAGTCAGGCGAAAGACGGGACGCCAACACATACATAGCCCCTTCTTCAAATTCCTGACCAAGCGGGAAATCGGCAGAAAGCGCAACATCGGTGTGACCGATATTGACGCCGCGCAGCTTCCAAGCCGCAGCCATCATGTTGAAAGCGTCCAGCGCGTGTGCCGTCAAATCCGGGTCGCCGCTTTCCGCAATGCCTTGGACGGTCAGCTTTTTCAGCGTCCGTCCAATGAAATCGTTCATTGTTGTCATTGGGCTTCATCCCTGCGAGGGGTTAGGCGGGGCCGCGAAGCCCCGCCCTGTTGCCTTATGCGGTGAGACGCATACCGCGCCGGGGGTCCAGAACCTCACGGCCCCACAGCACGTCAAAACGCATGTTGTGCGCCAGCGTGTTCCCATCGGTCCATTCGGATACCGAAACCGTCACCTTGTTCCCCGACTGGGTCGAGGTTTTCAGGCCAGCATCGCCGGGAATATCCAGCGGGCGCGACACGAGGGTCACGCAGCCGGGGTCCAGCAGAAGCGACTGACGGTAGGCGGTGCCGCCGGTGCCGGTCTTCACGGTGATAGCGGCGTTGTCTGCCGGTGCCGCGCTGACGGTCTGGAATGCGCCCGAAGTGATGATCGGGGGCGAGACAGTCAATGCAGCCGGGCCGGTCGAAGCGCCGGAATCAGCATCAGCAAGAACGCTGAATGTCTGCAAACGTGCGGTGCTGGTCTTGGTGCCGGGGTGGACCGAATAGACGCCTGCAATGGTGAACGTGTCGCCCGCTTTCAGAATGCCGGTGGTGGAGTTGGTCCAGCCATCGGTGTTCAGGGTCTGCGACCACGAATCCTTTGCGGTTGCATAGGTCACGTTTTGCGATGCGCCATTGACGAGCGGGGTGCCCGTCGCCACGCCGACCGTGTGGGTCGGAACATACGCGGTTTCGTAGTTGTCGAAGCCGCCAGCGGTGCCGATCATCGCCTTTTCCAGCGCAGACTTGTTGCGGCCTTGGATGTTCGAACCGGCAATCGCGGTCGAAATCTTCGCGCCGACAACAGGCGAGTGGAAACCGACACGCCCGGAAACCGGAATGCCCACGTCCGTCATGTAAGCGCCGGTGTTGGCAAGATCGCCAATTGCAGAAATCGCGGTGCCGGGGGTGCCGTCGAAGTGGTAAAACTTCGTATAGAGCGACGCCAGCGACGTTTCGATTTTCTCAGCAGCGCGACGCGCCATCGGCAGGACCACCTGATCCGACCAGCGGTCGAAATTCAAGGTGCGGTCGGTTGCGCCGATGCTGACCTTGTTGGACCACGTCTTGTTCATCTGAACAGGCACGGTGCCCTCGATCACGTCTTCGGAGAAGGAAGACAGGTCGATGTTGTCATCCTGGCCGAGGTACTGCATTTGACGACGCGCATAGACCGTGTCGCCGTTTTTCTTGAACTCGTTGGACATGTCCACGCCAACCATTGCGCCGAGGACGAGTTCCTGTTCCAGCAGTCGCACAAATTCCTTTGCGACCACCGTTGGGGTGTAAAATGCGTTAGCCATTGCTCAGGCCCTTTTCAGAGTTTGACGACCCCACCGGACGCGCGCCATTTGGCGAACTCCGCGTGTGTCATGTCCTCCGGGCGCTTTTGTGCGGTGCCTTTCGGGCGCACGGGCGTGACCGGATCGGGGGTTGTCGATTGGGTTTTGACCTGCGGCATTGACAGCCGGGCTTCGATAGCCCCGATGCTTCTTGCCGCGTCCAGGTCGCTCATCTGCGCAATTCGCGCCGCTTCCGCTTTGTTCGTCCCAAGGTAATAGGCAACGTCCGCGCCAGCATCCGATGCCGTAATCATTCGCGCCATTGTGGGCGAGATTGACACGTCCGGGGCAGATACAACCTTGTCAAAATCAACGTATTTCGCCCGTGCGTCTTCAGCTTGGTCAGCCCAATTCTGAGCCATTTCCTGCTGTTCACGCTGGCTGATACCCTGAATCGTCTGGGTCTGCCGCTCCACTTCCTTTTCCAGTTCCGCCTTTTGGCGGGAATCGAGCGCGGCAAGGCTGGTGTGAGCCATTTTTGCCGCTAGGAAGTCATCGTAGTTGGGGTAGTCCTCTTGCTTGGGGGGCTGCGATGTTTGCGCCAATTCTTCCAAGCGCTTGAGCCTAGACCGGGTGTCTTCCAAGTCCTTTTTGGCCTGCGCTTCGCTTTCCTTCAGCCGCTGAACCTCGGCCTTGCGCCGTTCCCGGCGGGCCTTGCTTGGGCTGGTCTGTTCCCCTTCACCTTCCGGCTCAAAGGCGGGCGGGCTGTCGTCCTGCCCTTCTGTGTTTTCAGCCGCTTCCGGCTCTTGGTCTTCGGTAGGCGCAACGGGCTGTTCCGTCACGACTTCATCACCCGCCACGTCAAGGGCGGGGGTTTGCTCTTCTTCCATGGTTCTGCCTGTTTAGAAGCCCCGCATCTGGGGCGGTTGGGGTGCCTGCTGCACCATCACGCTTTGCAGCGCACGGGCGACTTCTTGTTGCACAAGCTGTGCAATCGCCGCGTTCATCTGGCCGTTCTTAGCGGCCAATTCCATTGACTGTTCGGCAACCTCAAGGCGGGCCTTCTCAGCGTCTGCCTGCGCTTCTGCCGCGCCTGCAACCTCCTGATCGGTCTTCGCCTTGGCCATCGCCATTTGCATTTGCTGTTGCGCCTGCTGCATCTGCGCTTGTTGCTGCATCTGCTGCATTTGCTCCGGTGACGGCGGTTCGTTGCTGTCCGCAACACCCGGCGGCAACAGCTTTTTCAGCCGCTCCGCGAATTGATCCGCGCCCGGCCAGTCCATGTTTTGCGCGACAAGATCGGCGGTCACACCAGCGGCGGGCGGGAAAGCCCGCACAAAGTCGATCATACTTTCGGCGGTTTCCTGACGCCGCGTCGTGTAATTCGGCCCCACCGACACGCGCACATCATAGCGGCCCACGCGGATATCATTGACCGGCACGACGCCATCCTGCGAAATCTGCATCCCGTTGATTTCAACAGGTTCAGGCGTGTTGTCCTTGCCGAGAATTTGCACCACGCGGCGCGTGTCGTATACCGCCGGAATCATGGAAACGATCACCCGCCCACCTTGCGCAATGGCCTTGGCCATGTTGTCGCTGTAGATCGACGTCGAAATGTCGCTTTCGATCTGGCGACGCTGAATTGCAATGCCAGACTTTTCGTTGCCCGCGTTGCCCAAACCAGCATCATAGATCCCGGTCGTGCCCTTCATGTCCTCTGCGGCGGTCATGACCTCCTGCATCATGCCAGAAGACGCAACAGGGGGTTGCGCGCGCTGCGGCACACCGGCCTTTTCATCCGGGTTGTAGACTAGATAAGGCTCGTTGCTGTTGTTCGCATCTGCCCACATACCCTCATAGCCAGCGACTTGCTTGGCCGAGACGATATAGGGCGCTTTCGGTTGCAGCGCGACAAGTTCAGTTTGTGCAGACCGCCAATAGTTATACAGGCGCTGCGGGTCTTTGGCGTATCGGATCACCGACGACCGGCGCACCTCGCGCCCGGTGTTGATTTCCTCGCCCATAACAGCGATGACCGGCAAGCCCTTGCCCGGAAGTTCAATCGGCCCTTCAAGCACTTCCTTGCCGGTGACTTTGCACCACATCAGCTTTTCGGCCTGGACCTTGCGCTTGCGCACGATGGGCATGGGCGCGACCGGATTTTCAACAGTGCTGCCATCGGCAAGCAAGCCAATGGTTTTTTCCTCATATTCCCGATAGATGTATTCAGCGACGACGACGCCAGCGCTTTCGCGCCAATCCTCGATCCCGTCCAGATCGCCATCCGCTTCGACGCTGACAAGCGACGCCTTCGGATAGGCTTCCTCAAACTCCTTCTCGTCCATCACTTCTGTGATGAAAACGTATTGCGCGTCCTTGCGTGTCGGATCTTTCGCAGCCGGGTCGAAATACACCGAAAACGGGTTGTCGATCCGTTCAATGAGGATTTCCTGATTAAAGCTGTCGTCGGCTTCCCAATCGGCGCGGATTCGGAAATAGCCCATTCCGCATTGAGCTGCGCTTTCCGCTGCCGCTTCATAGACCGACGAGGCGTCCGATTTGTATTCGATTTGCCGGATTAGACCTTCGATGATTTCAGCGACGTCATTGCTTGCGCCGGTATCGCCGGGGGTGATGTTGATCGCCGGGTTCATGCGGCGAATGTCGCCCGTGACCTGACGCACAAACTGCGGAAGCCGGTTGATCGTCAAGCATGGGCGACCTTCCGCCTCGCGTTCTGCCCGGACTTCTTCCGGCCATTGCCCATCGCCGATGAGGTTTTCCAGATCGTCTTCGGCATTCTCGCGGTTCGTCAGTTCCGCGTCACGGGCCTGCCGCAGCCGCTTACGGGCGCGTTCTATCAATGCGTCGTGCTTCATGCGCCTAACCAACCCCCGCGCCGTGCGCGCCTATGGTGGATCGACGCATCAGGCACCGGCTCCACCATGTCTGAAAACAATTCGCTCAAGGCCCATACCAAGGCGTCAACACGGTCGGGGCTTCCATCGCCCTCGAAACCGCTCGTCGTCATCTGCGTCATTTGGCTTTCCAACTCTGGAAACTGCCCGACATGCCGAATCCGGCCTTGCTCATACAGAGACGCGATAGGCTCCGCCCTGACGTGCTTGCCGCGCGTCGCCCTGACTTCGATGATGTTCAGCGCCGGGGCGATGGTGCGCAGAACGTGGGCAACCATGTCGCCGCCCTGGTTCACTTCGACCACCACGCCATCAGCGCCGTATTCCTTGGCCTTCTTGATTGCCTCTGTCGCCCATTCATGCGGGCTTCCACTCATGCTGGCGTCTTCCAAAACAAACCCGGCCTGCTCCGGCCCGATGCCAGCGACGCAAATTCCGTGTTCGTCGCTGTCTTCCGTGTTTGTTATCGCCGGGTCCACCGCGATAACCACGCGCCCCATTTCTGGGGCTTCCGACACGCGGTAGGTGTCCAATGTCGATTGCCGCCACAGCGCGCCGGGCAGATCGCCAAGGATTTCCGCGTTTAGTTCCTGCCGCCCTAAGCGGGTGCCTGCGTATTTGCGCTGAATGCGTTCCATGAACGACGCGGCCAGGTTGGCCCGGTTGTCCATGGTGCTACCGCGCGTAACATGCACCTTCCCCTCACCGCCGCCCACAATCGACTTGATTAGTTCAATCGGGCGCGGCGTTGTCGTGACGATCTGCCGGGGATGCCGACCGAGACGCAAACCGAATTGCGCCTGGTCCCACGTCTCTCGGGCGTATTTCCACTTCGCAAGTTCATCGTGCCAGATGAAATCATGTTGCGGGCCGCGCAACTGGTCTGGCTCAACCGCGTTGTAGGTGAACGCCTTAGCCCCGTTTTCGAACGTCACGCAACGGTTTGACTTGGTGTATGTCGGGCGCGTTTCTTTGGGAAATATCCGCAACAACTCCGAAACCATCACATCGCGGGCGTCTGCTGCCGTTTCCGCAATCAGGGCAATGCGCTCAGACCTGCCTTGGTCTACTTCCTCTTTTACCGCTTCCGCGCCCGTCCTGGTCTTACCAAACCCCCGCCCCGCCAGGACACACCAGATATCCCAATCACCCTCCGGCATGATCTGGTCTGGTCGTGCCAAAAAGCCGCGCCAATCGTAAAGAAGGGACGCGGCCTCAGCATCGGTAAACTGCGAGAGGATCTTGGCCCTCTCATGTTCAGGCAGATTCGCCAGAGTTTCCGCTGCGCTCTGCAATGCCTGCCAAGAGTGACGCCAGCTTTTCAGCCGCGCCGCCCGTTTCCTCTGTTTTGATTGCCCCGCCGTCAGCGCCGGTCAGTTCGCGCCGTTCGGTGTACTCATCGCGGTGCCGTGCGCTCATCTGCTTTGCCCATAGAGCGCTGTTGAACCTTTCCGCAGTCAGCCCGGTACGCCCTACACTCTCAAACCATGCTTGGGCTTTTTGCTTGGCGCGCGCTAACGCTTCGGAAAATTCTGGGTGGACTGACGCCCATTCGTCCATTGACGAGCGGTGAACGTCGCAGGCTTCCGCCATTTCCGACAACCAGCCGCCATAACTTCCGACTTCCTCGACCACCTCGCAAAACTTGGGATCGTATTTTGTTGGCCGTCCTGCTGGCATAGCGATTAACGCCACTCTTGGGGCGTCCCTCTGTCTGATGATTTGTGAATAGCAAAGCACACGCCCTTTCCTCGGTTCCGTTTCCGGGGGCGTGTGGCTTGGGAATTACGTGGCGCTCCGCTATTGTGTCGGCTGTCCATCACCCTATGGCGCATGATACCAGATGTTGCATGATATGCAAGTGCTAGGGTTCAACGCGCCTGAGACTGCCATGGCTGGCCTCGCCCTTGATCCCGCCGCCTACCGGCATCCACCAGATGCGCTTGCCCTGAACGGCTGATATCTCGACCACCAGACCGGCAAGCGGGCCTTCTAGAATTTCCGCCTTGTCGCCCGGCTCGACACGATACAGCGCTTCTTGCATTTGCCTCTTTGCCTCTGCAATCCGTTCGGCCTCCGTTGGCAGGCCCTGCACCTGGCGGATGATATCCGGGTGGATGTTGACCGGGCGGGCGTTGTGGCAGATCACGCCCGTGATGATGCGGCGATCTTTCATCACGTCCCACTGCGGCTCATGTGTAAAGCGGGCGTAGATCAGCTGCGTGACTGTGGCGTGTTCCGTGACGATCTTCTTGCCGTTCTTGAACCGCGTTCGCTCTTCCTTGGGGAACATGGCGAAAACGCCCGCGCTGCGAAGCATGGCCGTCTTTGCGGCCTCTTGCCCCGGCGGCACCCGTAGCGCGTTCCAGCGTGGCGCGCATGGGATGTCAGAGACAACGCCGCGAGGCTTGTGATACGGCACAACCTGCCCGATGGTGTAGCTTGCTTGCGTGTTCACCACACATCCCCCCTCAGTTCCAAGTCCACCATTGCGCGCGTTCCGGCTTCGTCCTCTTCGTCGGTCAGCAGCGGGCGGGCTGCTGCGCGCAGGGCGATGGTTTCCTCGACAAGTCGCGCGTTGGCGCGTTCCAGCGCGGCCACGTCGATCATGCCTTGAATGGCAAACGCGGCCACCGGATTGAGCGGGCGTTCGCCGTTTTCCCAACGGCGGATTGTGCGTCCACCGTTGTCTCCCATACCCCAGACCCTAGCCAGATCGTTCTGACTGAGGCCGAGGGTCTTGCGGGCTGCGAGGAATTGAAGCGGGGTCATGGTCGTGTTCCTCTCTTACTATTATTTGACGAGCTGAGGATAGTACGATTTCCAGTCGTCAAGGCACATCTCGGCGGTCGCAAGAGCTGCCGCATAAAAGTCTTCGTTCCCCTCTGCCATCATGTCGCCCGCGTTTGCTTCGGCGCTGCAAGCAACGTGCCAGCGCAAGTCACCGTATTCGTCCGACCCTGCAATGCTTGTGTCGATGGCAGCGATAAATGCCTCATATTGTGCTTGGCTAGTCATCTTGTGTTCCTATCTAGGCGGGCTTCATTGCCCTATGCACTCAATATAGGGCCAGCGGCCCGCAATTGCAACAGCTAATTCGCGCTTTGGCGAAGTTTTCCCAGTTCTTTTTCCATGGCCCGCAACTGCCTGTCCTGCCGCTTGATGATGCTGCCGCGCTCCTGCACCTTGCGGTTTAGCGCTGTGATGGTTTCGGCCTGCCGTGCGTTGCGGCTTTTCAGGTCTGCGATTTCCCGTTTCAGGCGGGCGAGGTTGTCTCCGAAGGTCATGCCCCGCCCTCCGTGACTTTGGTTGCGATCTGCACCCTCACGCCAGCGGCCCTTGCTTTTGAAATCATGTCTGACGTGCCTTCCCCGCCTTCAAATGCGACGACAAGGTCTGGCTTTCCAAACTTTATCATTTGCGCGTTCCTGATCGGACCTGCCGCACGTCCATGCGCGGCCCAATCAGCCGGATAAACCTTGACGCGTATTCCATGCAACTTGGCGAACTCCCCCGCCATGTGGTCAGCACCTCTTGCACCGCCATGGATCAGCGTTGTGATCCCGGCTTGCTTGTGGATGCCGCCTAGCCATGAACCGAGCGTCAAGGCGTCGTCAAAATCCCTGCCACCGCAAACAAGAACCCTCATGCCCCGCCCTCCTTGCGCTTCCACAGGTGCGTTCCCCGGCCCTTGGCCCCCGGCGACCATTCCCGCGCGACCTTGCCTTGCTCGAACCATTCGCCAAGCATGTAAGACACACGCTGCGGCGATAGCCCGGCAAACTTCGCCAGATCCCCGATTGTTCGCGGTTCGGACAGGTGCGCCAGCATAGCGGCGTCACGTTCCTGCCGATCTGCTGATTTTGCGTTGCGGCGATAGTAAGTCAGGTTTTTCTTGCCGCTGGCTTCCCGCACGATGCGGCGATCCACTTCGCGGGCCGTGACCAGCCGGTCTAGGGCATTGTGGGCGCGGTTGTATTCAAACCCGGTTGCGTCACGGACGTTTATGACTGTTTTCCATTCGGTTTTGCTGAGAACGGCAAGCACCTGCTCGTTAATGCTTCCACCGGGCCTTGCGCCCCCGATCTTGCGGCCTGTTGCGGGGTGGGTATTTGACACCTTGTCACGGTATGCCTTGGCGTCGTCTGGCCAGTATTTTGCAAGTATGTCCTCGCTCATAATTTGGCGCGGTTCTTTCGTGCGAATGCGCGTTGCGGCATATGTCGGGATATTGCGGGCGGAAAGTGTGATTTGGCTGTTAAGCATCAGACGCGACCTCCTCATAAGAAACAATATCTCCGCCCCATGGCTTGCCGTTATGATCCAGTCTGTGAACCCAGTTAAATTCGCGCGCTTCTGCTTTGTCGTATGATCCGTTCCTCTGCAAAACACGAACTGTCTTATCAGCCTTTACAGGCATGTTTTTCCCGTGGTGATTAAGCATCAGACCCGGCCCTCCCAAGTGAATGGGATCTCATCGTCAATGTCGCCGCCGGGTCTGCCGCCCGCGCCATAGCCGCCTTGGTCGCGCTGGTCGTATCCGCCGCTGTCACGGTTGCCCCCGCCCTCGCTTGGCCCGTCCAACATCACCAGCTTGGCGTCGAAACCCTGCAAAACGATTTCCGTGCTGTAACGATCCGCGCCTGACTGGTCCTGCCATTTGCGGGTTTGCAGCTGGCCTTCGATATAGACCTTGGACCCTTTGCGCAGATACTGTTCTGCAACCCTGACAAGCCCTTCGCTGAAAATTGCGACGCTGTGCCATTCGGTGCGCTCTTTGCGTTCGCCGCTGTTCTTGTCTTTCCAGGTTTCGCTTGTGGCAATGCGCAGGTTGCAAACCTTGCCGCCGTTCTGGAATGATCTGACTTCGGGGTCGCGCCCGAGATTGCCTAAAATGATTACCTTGTTTACCGATCCGGCCATGTGTCAGCCCTCCAACGCGGTTTCATACATTTCAATGATGGCTTCTTCTTCGGCCAGGTCATCGCGGTCGCGCTTGCGGCGGGCGACGATTTTGCGCATGGCCTTTGTGTCATAGCCATGGCCTTTTGCTTGCGCGTAAACTTCTTTGGCGTGGTCTGCGGCCTCCTGCTTTTCCGCGTTCAAGCGCTCAATCCGCTCAATGAACTGGCGCAGTTCCTCGCCATTGGCACGTTCCGTCATTTTTTGGTCCTTTCGTTGAAACGCCGCACCCCGTGCATGACGCTGGTATGATCCCGGCCAGTGGCGCGGGCTATTGCTGCGAATGCGTGGCCCGCCGCGTGGGCATTGGCCCAACCCTCCCACCGGGCAGCGACAAGATCAGGGTAGCGCGCGGTGCAAAGCACGTCTTGCAGATCAAGCCCATGCCGGTTAGCAGCCGCTTCCATTGCCTGCATAATGGTCATGTCAAACCCCGCTTCCTCATTTCGTCATGCGGAACAAGGTTTCGCGCGCATATCTCATTCCACACCGCGCTGCTGGCATAGGAGCGGGCAACCGTTTTCCCCTCTTTGATCTGCTTTGCCCAATAAGCCGCCCGGTCAACCGGCTTGTCAGATCGCAAGGAAGGCCGCAGCGCCTCGTCCTGCCAGCGTTTGTTGTTCAAGTACGTTGACGGGTGAAGCGGTGAAGCTGTCGGAAATGTCTTGGCGAACCATGCATAGAACGCCTTGACGTGCCTGTGAGCCTCTTGCATGTCTGCGGTCGTTAACTTGTTCCACGCCTTCCTAGACTGCTCCTTGCCGATCTTGTGCGGCACGTCCGCCCAGAACTCGTCAAAGCCCGTTGTTTGCTTTTCGACTATAGGCTGTCCGCAATGCGGGCAGTTGCATCCAAAAAGATCACTCATGCCACACCTGCGAACAGATCACCATTGATGCGGGATGCTTCCTGCAAGTTCGCATTCGCCTGCGCGGCATATTCAGGCTTCAATTCAAACCCGAGATAGCGCCGCCCCATTTTGACAGCCTCATAACCAGTTGATCCGATCCCGTTGAAAGGGTCCATGACCACATCGCCGGGGCGCGTGTATAAGCGCAGGCATCGCGCGATAACGTCCAACTGCAATGGGCATACATGCTTCTCGTCATTCACCGCCTTGACGCGGCGCAGGACGTTGCCCTGATTGATATCCATCCAGACAGGGCTTGCCAGCTTCTGCCACTCGTACACGTCGAACCGTGCATCATCCATCAGGCGGGCCAATGCGGCGTCGTCAGGCACGTCTTGGCACAAACCATTGCGCCGCAAATCATCCAGCCATTCGCGGGCGATTTTCAGAGCGGTCTTTTCGTCTTCCGGCGCGGCATGAGAAACCGCCCGATCATTCGGCGCATCCTTGCGGAAAAACAGCATATAGTCAGGCATCCCGACGCGGTTCATCACGCTGTCTTTGCGGATCGTCTTGTAAAGCAACCCAAGAGCCTTGGTGCGCTGCATTTCGACTACCGGGTCTTTCCAGATCGTCGCGCGTCCATGATAGATCAATCCTGCGTCAGTGTGGGCGCGGATCAGATCGCCCGAAAAATCCTGCAATCCGACTGCCCCATGCTTTCCTTTTCGCATAGGCAAATCTGTGCAGTGAACGCATACAATCCGACCAGGACGTAATACACGGGTCAAAGCTTCCGCGAAAAACTGATATTGCTCCATGAACGCTTGACCTTCGCCAGCGTTGCCAAGATCTCGCTCGCTGTCAGAGTAGACAAAAAGATCGCCAAACGGCGGCGAGAAAATCGCGCAATCTACGCTGTTTTCAGGCATAGCGTGCATACCTTCGATGCAATCACTGTTGTGGACGGCCCACCACTCGCCGCTGTATTCAGGTTGTTTCATGCCACTTCCTCCGATTTAATCCATGCCGGGAATGCTAGATCAAGCGGTCTGTTGTAAACCGTCCTGACCTTACCGCCGTTCTGCGCCTTCATCATCGCTTCCGACATACGGCGCTTCATTTCGTCGTGCTTTTTGCCCTTGACGTTGATTGCCTGCCAAATGGCGTTTTCCGTGTCTGCAATCACGATATCGTTGCGAACCCTCTCCGTCTGGCCAAAACGATGTGACCTTCGAACAGCCTGATAGTGCTGTTCATACGAAAACGAGATTGATGCGAATACGGCATGGGCGCAATGCTGCCAGTTAACGCCAAACCCCGCCAATTTAGGCTTTGTGACAATAGCGCGGAAATCACCATCAGCAAAACCCAGCAGCCGCCGCTCTTTTTCCTCCGGCGTCATATCGCCCCGAACCTCAACAGCGCCTTCAACCATCTTGGCCAGCATCGCGCTTTCTTCGTTGCTCTCGCACCACACAGTCACGGGATTGTCATGGTTTGCCAATTGCGCAGCCATTTCGCATCGGTCTTGCGCTGTCAAACGCTTCTCTTTGTGAAAGCTTGTCGCGCTCATTTCGGGAATGCGAAAAAGCATTCCTTGGTCAACATCCTGTTGCCGATCAGCCTCGACGACATGAATGCGCCGTTCAATCTCTGGCAGGATATATCCGGTATCGTCACCACCGAGATCGGATGGCAAAGTTGCGCAACGCGACCACGACGCGACCCATTGCCAGAAATCCTCGACAGCGTGGCCCTTTAGCCGCCACTCTTGGGATGCTGTTGATGTATCGTTGATGAACCATTGAGACAGCATTTCCTGCTGACGCATGACACCAAGAAACTCAGCATGGTTTCCAAGTTCCATGTGATCGTTTGGTGACGGCGTTGCTGTTGCCGCCAGCTTAAACCGGCAGTCAGAAAATGCTGCCATAAGACGATTGCGGGTTTGCCCTGCAAATGATTTGAGAATGCTGCTTTCATCAAGCACCACGCCACCAAACGCGCTCGGGTCCAGCTTAGAAATCCGCTCATAGTTTGCCACCATGATGCCTTCGCCAACATCTTCTGCTTCCTTGACCTGGCGCGCGTCAATCCCGAATTTTTGCCCTTCGCGGATCATCTGACCAGCAACTGCAAGAGGGGTCAAAATCAAAACAGGCTTGCGTGTTTCTTCTGAAACTTGTCTTGCCCATTCCAGCTCGGACAAAGATTTGCCCAACCCAGTATCTAGGAACAGCGCCGCCGAACCGCGAGACAAAGCAAAATCCACAGAAACTATCTGATGCTTCTTCATGGCATCATTCATCGCCTTTGGGTCAAAACCGTTCATCTGCGCGGCAACGGCCCGAGCCGCTATGAATTCTCTGTACGCTTCCAATCCCATATTTCCTCCTAACCGCAAGTTGTGGCGCTGGCCGGACATTGAACGGGTCTATCCGGCTTTTCAAAACACTTGCGCTGTTGCAATTGGCCCCGCAGCGTCCACTTATCCACATTCCTACCTTTGCGAGAATATGTCTAATCACGTTTTTTGTTTCACTTTCATTCACTTAGGCATAGTTCCGCTTTCCGCTCAGGCTGACCCTGTAAGGATCAAAGCGGCCTGCCTGCCCACATGCTTTGTATCGACGCGCTACCCGTTTCACTGGTGGGTCAGTCCATTGACCGCGACAATGAGAGATTGCCGCCACTCGTCAGCCTATATGCGCGCTTCTGTCTGGGAACGTAGGCGTTACACCAGATCGGCCCGGAAATCCTTTAGCGCCCCGTAGGTCGCACAGGCAAAGAGGCCCAAAGCATCTGGATTATTCGGGAAATCCAGCAAATCCGCACCCATTTTATTAAAAACGGTCAAAAATCAGCAGGGATTTTCTTGAAGCTCGCCCGCGTCTGCGGTATATCTTCGTCGTGACGCGCTGAAACCCTGCGAAAGTTTCGCGTCACCAGGCGGCGTTGACCCTTCCTCCGGGTCCGCCGCCGCTTTCTTTCTATCAAAGCACAGCACCACTTTTCAAGCTATGCTTTTTGCAAATGTGTAAAGTCATGTTTGCAAACCCCGCGCCACACTTGGCAGAAACCCATGATCCGGCCCATTCTCGGCCTCCCATGTCCGTTTCGCCGCGTGATACCCGCGCGGCCCACGGTGACACGCCACGCAAAGCGGGATCGTTTTCATATCATCCCGCGCCATGCCGCCAGACCGGCAGTGGTGCGCCTCAGACGGTGGCGCAGCGCCGCAGACGCAGCACGGCAGGCCCTTGATTGCCAGCATGTGCGCTAGCCCGGCCATGCCAGCCTCTGACGCCCTGTAAGCGATTTTCTTGTCACTGCGGGGCTTGATAGGCTTCCCGCGATTTATGGGGCTGCGTTTCATGCTTGCGCCCCGTATTTCAGCGCCTCGGGATCGGTCAGGCGAAAGCCCATACCGCGATATTCCCGCGCGATGATGTCCATAAATTCCTTCTGCTGCTTGGTGGTCATGTGCCTTGTGACCGGCAGGTCAACAAACTGCACAAGGCGCAGTTTGGTCGCGTAGTCGAGCGGCTTTAGAAGGTCGTCATATTCAGCGCACCAAGCGTCATTTTCCCGGCGCAGGATCGGAACGCCAAAGCGCAACTTGCATTCCGCTTTGACTTCTTCCGGGTCAGTATCCCCGCGCTGGTCGCTGATTTCCTTGTACCAGCGATGGGCAAGGGCGTTCTGCGGGTTTGTCCGCTTTTTGCCCTTGGTCCACGCCACTGTGACGGGAAACTCAGCCAAGCCGCCCGCAAAAAAGCGGGCCAGCTTTGCCGCGTCTTCGTGGGTTTCGAGAACGCGGGAAGGCATCAGAATGCCTCTTTTTCTTGCCAGACTTTGACACCATCAATCTGTGCTGACTTGTGGTTCCGCCGCACATACTCGTCAATAAATGCAGTGATAGCGTCACGGTCGTTCCCGGCAATCCAATGCAGAGCCGCGCGGTGATCTTCGATGGCATACCGGGTGACAGTGCGCAGGCCCTTCACAGTGTCCTTGTTGGCTGCGCTTGCCGCCTTCTTAGCCTCAATGGCTTCCGCTTGCAGTCGAGCGGCTTCCGTCGCGGCTTCATAGTCGGACGCATTAGCTTTCCGCGCCGCCTCTTCCGCCTCGCGCTCTTTGCGCCGTGCTTCCTCGTATGCCGCGCGCTTGGCGGCTTCCTTTTCTTCTGCCAGCTTGCGCTTGAAAGGATCGACCACGGCGGCAAGGCCCTTTAGCCGACGCTCAATATCATCCTCAGTCGGCTTCCACCTTGCAATTTCAGCCTTCCAGATATCGTGCAGCGGTGCGGTTGCCGACTTCTTTGCCTTGGCAAGATCAGACTTCGCAGACCGAATTTCCTTGATGATAGCGTCAACCGCCTTCATCTGGTCTTCGGTTTCGACCGGCGAACCATCCAGCCAGTTTTCGGCCTCGCTGATAGCGTCTCCATACGGGGCAAGCGCTTCGTCAATGGGGTCAGGCGGGTTGTTGTGGCCCATTCCGTCCATGTCATTTACTCCGATCAATAGGGAATTTCGTCAGCAAGGTCCGAGTTGTCTGGCCTTGCGGGCTGGTCCAGTTCCGCCTTGCGGGCGTCCTTGGCTTGGATGATTGCGGGAACCGTCTGCACAGGCTTGGGAAGGTCCGACCAAATGGCCTTGAGTTGGTCCAGGCTATCCGCCCCCGCCAAGCTGTCCTTTGCGGCGTCCAGCGCCTCCTGCGGCGGTCCAGCGGGCTTGCGGTCCTCGCCCTTTGGCGCGGCCTTTGCAGCGGCGTTCCCGTCATCATCTTCCGGCGCAATTCCTGCCATGCTCATGAGGCCGTAGCGCCGCGCGTAAGTCACGGCAGAGCCATACCCCTGCATGTCGTTTTTCTGGACAATCAGCGGGACGCGGCATTTCAGTTCGGTGCCGGTTTCGCCGTGGAGCAGGATAGTTTCCACGTAGCGCCCGCTTTCATCGTCAACGGTCGGCTGCACCACGGCGATACCGTTGGCATTCAGCGCCGGAAGGCAAGCATCCATGACGCTGGCAAGGTCTGCATACTTGCTGCGAAAATGTGGGTTGTTTGCGGATTTCAGCGCCTTGCCCATTTGTGCCTGAGCCATTGCCAAAGCGGCGGCAACGCTCTTGTGCGAAACTGTAATCACCTCTTGCTTGCTCATTCTCTTTCCTCCTTCGGTTTAATGTGAACCAGAACCGCGCCGCCTTTGACCGGCTCGGAAAACTGGCTTGGGAAAACGCAACGGAACCCGTGGTCATCGCAGCCCATTGCATCGGCTATCCCGTCAATCGCGGCTTTCAGCATGTGCGGCATGTTCTGCGCGTCACGCCTGCGCCGATCCGGCGGGGCATAGGTAAAATCCAAAACCGCACCCGGCATAGGCGGCACCCCATGGTGCTGACACATAGCCCAAGCCTCGCGGCGATACGCCTTTGTAGCCCGTGACCGGCTGGACCAATGGCCCCGCGCGTTGCTGCTTAAATCGCGGCTAGGCCACGACAGGCGGATAAGGTACTCCTTCACGCCTCAGACCCCTTGCGCCACTCCTTGACCCGCGCAACATCGCCGTTGGCCTTCTGCACACGCACCCACCGATTGGCCAAAGGATAGCCGCCCTCCTTGATATCCAAGATGCGGCGCGGCAAATGGCTGACGCCATACAGGCGAAGAGCCTCAAGCCCGGTGATCGTGCGGCCTTCCTCAAAGTGCTGACGAAGCAGCGCATTTTGCGTCTCAATCATGCTCTTTTCCTTTTCGAAAAGGCCGGGGGCGTCTTGGGTTGCCCCCGGCTAGTTTCCCGCGACAGGGAGGAAAACGCGGGTCGTTCGTTTAGGACTGGCGCGCTTCCTTCGCGGCCAGAAGCGCGGCGATCAGCGGCGCATTCGGCTTCTGGATGGGGTGCGCCGGGTTCATTCCGCCGCCTCCCGTTCCTTGCGCTTGGCGATACGCTCAAGCGCAGCGCGGCACACTTCGGACAATGTGCGACCGTCGCGCGACAAGGCGTCTTGCCAGCGGTCACGCTCGTCTTTGCTTGCCCGGATTTTGATAAATGTGTCTCTCATGCGCTCACTTGTAAGCGCCCCCCGTGGCCACGTCAAGCAATCTTTTCGCTTGACCGCGTGGCCACATTAAATTAGGTTCACCCTATCACCGCAGCGCACGCCACCCGGCAGGCCGCGCACAGATGGAGGATTAGAAGATGGCAAATTGGAAGAAAGTTGAGAAAGCAGGGCCGGGAGGGCCGGGTAGCAGACGGCAGTGCCCGGCTGTTGGGCGCACAGGAAAAGCGGCAATCCTTGTTCTGCCAGGGGAAATGGTGCCTGCGGCTCGGGCTGATGTTTACGCGGATGGTGATTTGCTTGCGTTCCATATCCACGATGGCGGGAGCAGGTCTGTAACTAAGTCGGGCCGTGGTAGACATGCGTCAATGAAAATCTCCATTCCCGTGCAGTTCATTCCCCGCATTCCCTTCGGCACAACTGACGTCGAGTTGGCCGAAGATGATGGCATGTTGATTTTGGATTTGAATGCAATCCCTCGCTGATTGCAGCACAGATGGAGAATTGGAAGATGCTTACCAAGAACATTGCGGACCTGCCCATGCCGTCCGTGCGGATTGCTCAGCGGATTTTCGAGGGCCTGCCGACTGAGGATGCGTCATGAGTTGGGAAATTAAGCACCGTTTAACTGGAAAGGTAATCCTGTCTGGTGTGGGCAACCTCAGGGTCGCAGACCTCACGGGCGCAGACCTCAGGGTCGCAGACCTCAGGGTCGCAGACCTCAGGGATGCAGACCTCAGGGTCGCAGACCTCAGGGGCGCAGACCTCACGGGCGCAGGCCTCAGGGATGCAGACCTCACGGACGCAGACCTCACGGGCGCAGACCTCACGGGCGCAGACCTCAGGGATGCAGACCTCACGGACGCATACCTCAGGGGCGCATACCTCAGGGGCGCAGACCTCAGGGGCGCATACCTCAGGGGCGCAGACCTCAGGGGCGCATACCTCAGGGATGCAGACCTCAGGGTCGCAGACCTCACGGGCACAACCGTGATTGGCCTAGGCCAGCGCAGCGATGGATATCATTTCTTTTTGCAACTGCGCGAGGGGCAAGAGCCTCTTGTGTTGGCCGGTTGCCACTACATGCCGATGACGGAAGCGCGCGAACATTGGGTCAAGACACGCGGCGGGACGCGGCTTGGCGACGAAAGTCAAGCGATGCTGGACCACGGCGAACGGCTGATGAAAATTCGAGGTGAGTCATGATTAGCGAAACCACCACCGCCACCGCCCACGCGGAGATTGTCACGCTGACCGGCGCGCCGTTGCGCGACTTGCAGACACGCGCTCATGAGATCTGGCAGGCGCGCGACGGTTTCCGCTGGCGCTACTTTCTGAGCCGGATCGACGGCTCGCCTACGATCCAGATGGAATTTTCGAAAGGAGGTGACGCATGAACCCGCTCCTAATGCCCAGCCCATACGACGCCGATGAAGGTCATTTGATCGGGCGCGACCCAAGAACTCTTTCTGCTGACGAGTTCGAAGCGCATTTGCCCGGTGCGGTGACTGGATTGAAGGCAATTCGCGCGAAGTGCGTGGACTGCTGTGGATCGCATGTTGAGGTTCGCAAGTGTACTGTCACGGACTGTCCGTTGTGGGCGCTTCGGATGGGGCAAAAGCCAAAAGGATTGCGCGAGGCGCGTGGCGAAAAGATGAAAGGCGGTGACGCATGACCCTAGCTTACGCATCGACAACAACCCTCTCCCGCATCAGGGCGGGAAGCCCTTGCCAAGACGGATGGGCAAAACTGCTGGCCTACATCGGCAAAACAAAGGCCGACGACGAGGAACTATCGCTCCTGACCGTGCTCGAAAGCAATGGTTTGGATGATGCGTTGTGGGTGCTGTCTTGTGCGATGCCGGATGATCGGCTTGCCCGTCATTTTCAAGCGTGGTGCGCAGAACAGGTTCTGCCGATATTCGAGGCCGACTGTCCCGATGATGGCCGCATCGCGAACCAAATTGCGATGTTGCGCAATGATAGCGCCACCGAGGGCGAAAGGGCTGCGGCGAGTGACGCGGCGTGGGCTGCGGCGTTGGACGCGGCGAGGGCTGCGGCGAGGGCTGCGGCGAGGTCTGCGGCGTGGGGTGCGGCGAGTGACGCGGCGAGGTCTGCGGCTAGGGATGCGGCGTGGGCTGCGGCGAGTGACGCGGCGAGGTCTGCGCAGGAAAAGCAACTGCGGAAAGTGTTGGAGGAAACGAAATGACCTTCATCCACATCGACACCGAAGACCACTTCACCGAGCTTGAGTTCTGCATTAGCGGCACGGCCAAGGTGGAAATCGAAGCTGCCAGATTCAATGACCGCGATATCGGCGGGACGGACGGGATCGAAACGTCTGCCGAGATTATCCATGTGAAAATCGGCGCGCTGGAAATCAGCCGCAGCCAGCTTGTCGAGGCTTTCAGCCGGGGCATGGTCGAGGATTTCGAAGAACGCATTGCCTATGAATACCGGCAGGGATTGGCAGCATAGCCCGCGCGCCTGGACACGCGCGGCTTACCCGGCGGGGGCGTTCCTCCTCCCCGTCCTCGCCGGGACCAACACAGGAGTAACCGAAATGATCCGCCACCTTATCCGCCACCGCCTGCCGATCCCGCGCCGCTTTGATGCGTCGGACGTGCTTGGCGTCGTTTACATTCTGGTGCCCGTGCTGGCGCTGCTGATGATGGGAAATTGAAATGAAAACACGCGAACAGACAATCGAAATGCTTGCCGAGCGCGCTGCGGATCAATGCAACGAGCTGGCTGAAAAGTTCCGCGCGATCATCGAAGGCGAAGACAATGAAGGCGAAGAAGAGAACGAGCGGTTGTGCGGCCTAGGATTGGACATGCTCGACCGCACCAGCTTGATCTTTGCCGATCCATCCGTCCCGCGCCGACGCACGGTCATCAGCGTCGATGCAATTCTATCGCTGGCCAAGATCATTTCCAGCGAGGTGCAGGTTGACGACCAGAAAAGAAAGGGGGGCGAAGCATGAAACCGAAAAACAAGCGCTTCGTGCATTGGCAAGGTTCGATTATCACGGGCGCGGAAGCCATCGCCCGATACCCTGACCCGGTGTTTTTCATGCGTGGTAGCCCAAGCCTGACGCTTGATGAATGCCGAGAATATCTGCACCGCAACGCCGACGAGGCCGCGCGCGTTGTTGATCTGCTTCGCTGCAATCGCAGCTTCAAGCAAAAAGCCCCGATCCTTTACGCGGTCAATAAGCTGCACGATTTCCGCGTGTCTATCAATATGCACGGCGGCGAGTGTGGCCGCCCGTATCTGTGGGAGGAATGAGCAATGAGCATCCTTTACCACCGCTGCAGGGCGCACCTGTCCGATCCCGACACCTACGATGCGCCTGATGTGCGTGACATGGCGAAGGCGATTGTCGCCATGACCGATCGGCTGGTCGCGCTGGAGAAATGGTTTGGCACAGATGATGAGGTCATCGCGTCCATGAGCAGCAACGAGCTGGCCGATCATATGCGGCAGCATGGCGCAATCATCGAATGCCTAAAAAACGCAGTGGGGGAGTTGTGATGTTCCGCCGCTACCGAAACACGCCCGAGCGCTTGGCCTTCCGCGACGTTGAGGGCCAGGCCAAAGCCGCGCAGATCAGCGAAGCCCGCGCCAGCCAAGCCGCCGCGCGCCACGCCATGCTTGACGCCATGCCGCATCTTAGCCCCGAGGAAATCCTCGATCTGGTCACGGCGCACATGTCGGGCCGGATGGACCCCGAGACGCTGCGCAAGGCCCTGGCGGAAGCTGAACGCGCCGCCGACCGGCTTTGCAGCGAGGCGCACCTTGCAAGCAACGGACCAGCCCTCGCGCGTATCGCTTGGGTTCAGGAATAGGAGAGAGATCTTGGATAATATAACCAACATTGCGGATTATTTTCCGCACTTGTCTGCGTATGTTGCGTGTCTTGATTGTGGTGCCGATTGGTTTGCGGTTGCGCCAGCAGACACGAAGCATTTCCAATGCCCAAAATGTCAAGCGCTGTCGGGAGTGGTGGTTGATCCCAGCAGCGCCGATTTCATCAACATATTCATGCGACCAGCTAAAAATAACGCAGAAACTTACAGGCGCACACTCGTCGTTTTGAACGCAAAACGTATGATAGACGATGGGGCATTCGATGATTGACCGTTGCCGCGCCCACTTGTCAGCACCAGACGTATACGACCCGCCAGACATGTTTGATATGTGCCGCGCACTGATAGAGGCACACGACGCACTTGCGCGCGTGGTTCGTGGTGACGACGACGCGAAAAGATACGCAACCTGGGCGCTGGCCGAGATCAAGGGAAGTGTCAAGAGATAGCCGCCCACTCACGGACGGCTACCCCCGGCGGTCAATGCGCGTTTGCTGTCGGGGGAAACAAAAAAGGAACCGGATAAATGACAAAGAGGGTATACGTGCCGCAGGCAAAACCAGGCGAACTAATTGCCCGATGGGGTCGCCCTGGACCGCGTGAAAAGCCTGATCTTGTCTATGCTTGGGGCGCAGACGGGGCATGTAAATCTGACGGCCGGATTCTATCCGAAGCCCTCGAACGGATCGACGTGATGGAAGGGCGCGGCCTGCGCGCTGAATTGGAGGCGCGGGGATACGATATCACCACATTGCGTTTCAGCATCCAGAAAAAACAAACCACCTGAAAGGATCAACCAATGGCCAAAGCAAACTGGACCTATTTCGAGGACGTGCCCAGCCCCACGACGCCGCCAAAAACACGCCGCGTTAGCCTTGGCCGCGTTGCTCTTGGCCTGTCCATCGCCGCTGTCGTGGCCGTGTGGGCGGGCGTGGCGCTATCCCAGACACACGACGCCGATGGCCGGTATATCCTGCATGGTGACGTGACAGCGCGGCCTGCACCGCATCACAGCGGGGGCGGCAACACCGCCAGCGCGGCGCGCTATTTCCTGCGGATTGCAGAGCGCGGGCCGTTCCGCGTGACCGGCGATTGGTTCTCGTCGGGCGTTCTGGTGGTCGCGCTGGTGGGTGGATCGGACGCTGTTGCCGGATCTTGCATTGATCCTGGCGCGACCTTCCGCATTCACGAAGCGCGTGGCGGCGGCAATTCAGACGCGGCTCACGACGCTGGCTATTCCGGCGCATTCCTGCCTGCATTACGCGCCTATTACCATGAGGCGCGGCACAGTGGGCAAATCACTGTATTGCGCGCAGAGACGCTGACCGCTGCCGATCTGGGTGGCATGGGCTATCCTGTATGCGAGGAAAACCAATGACCGACCCAACCTACAACGCCGAAAGCCACCACACCCCAGAGAGCCGGGAACGCGACGCGCGGGTGGTCGGGCACGAACCAAAAGGTGAGACTATGACGGACGATCCTAAGTGCGAAGCAGGGTGCATCTCATATTATGGCGGCGAAAAGAAGCACCACAGAGACTGCCCCTATTACCCCGAGAGCCTGACCAAACTGAATGCCGACCGCATCGAAGCCCTCCTTGCAGAGCGTGACGCGCTGGAAGCCGAGAACGAGCGGTGGAGGGATGTGGCAAAATGGTATGATGACACCGTAGAGAAGCATGTCACACCCACAGGCAAACCCGCTAGGATTTCCGATAAGAACGGCGTCTGGCATGATGGGCCAGCGGCGGAAATGGCCAGTAAAATACTGCGTGGATTGCAAGACGTGTTACGCGCCGCCCTGAAAGGAGACAGCCATGAATAACACCTTTGCGAGGACTATCGGAGTGACGTTTGCTCTATACATTTTTGGTAGCGCCTTTCTGCTGGTCCCGCGTTACTTAATCGTCTCGTATTTGGAGGCGCGCGATTGTCGCGTGGCCCATGATGTTGAGGTGTGCATGTACGTGATGCAGCCAGTGGAGAACAGCCATGACTGACGCACCGGAACGTATGTTCGTTTTTCCAAAGGATGGCTGGTTCAACGCCGGGGCCAGCACCCACAAGATCGTCAGCGCAGGGGCCAAAGATGTTGAATACACCCGTACTACCCTCTGTGCCGAAGCCATCGAAGCCGCCGAACAGCGGGGCTTTGCCGCAGGGATCGAGGCGGCGAAGAAAGAATATCGCAGGCTCCAAACTGGGCTTCCGGTCGGGGCATCTGACGGGCAGACTTTCACAATCCGGCATGTCAGCGCCGATGAACTTGACGAAGCCCTATGCGCCCTCACCCCCTCTGCCCCGGCCCCGGTCGTGCCAAAGGTCAAGCCTCTGGTGTGGGAGGATGGAAAGTTCAAGCACCGGAATGGAGCCACATACACAAAGCGCGGATACAGCTCTCACGGCCCTTACTACGCCAATGAAGATGGTTGGTGTGGGCCTGGTGTTGCGATTGACTACGTTTCCGCCGGAACGGACGTGGTAGACTACGTAAACCAAATTCACGAGGCCCGCATCCTGTCGCAGATCGACATGGCCCCGGTGACGGTGCCAGAGGCGGCGCGGGTGATCCTCAAAGACACGGACGCGCTTACTGATCTATCCATACTCACTATGAGAGAACACAAAAGAACCCTCAACACGGGGAAAGGTGGATACATCCCGGCGCTAAAACATGCCCTGCGCGCCATCGCAGAACAGGAGGGGAAGTGATGGGGCTGGGAAATTGGCCGGAACAGGAATGTGCGACATGCGGGCGCATGATCTCCACATATCGTGATAGCAGGCCCGGCGACGATGTCGCTGGCGCGTGGGATGCAAAGACGGAAACCGTTTATCCCCACGCAACCGGCGTTCTGCGTCTGTGCCACCATATTGTTGACAGCAAGCGTTGCGCGGGATCGTTATCAATCGTCGGTCCCGCTTTGGCGAAGCCTTCCACCCCGCCACGCGATGATGCGGAATAGGGGCGTGATCGGCGCAAGTATCAGGTCAGGCTTGGCAGGTAGCCTCAACGCTTTGCAAGGGAAGAGGGAAGCCCTGCCGGATCAAATCGGACACAACGGCGATTTCGATTGCCCGCTCATGTTCCCGGCATTCTTCCAGCGTGACAGGCGCAGTCCGGTCAAACTGGACGCACTGCTCTGCATCGCCCGCCATGTAGCACACGGTGATGATGATGGTGATCATTTGTCTGCCTCCTGGTCCACGCATTCTCGGTCATAGGTCGCGTTGTTCGCAAAGTCCCGCCGCAGGTTCGCGGGCCAGCGTTCGGCCCGCACGTCAATTTCCTCCTGCGTGTATCGCCGTGGTTCGAACACGTCGCAAAAGAATGGTTCGTCAATGGTCGGCGGCATCACCGGGGCCGGGGCCGAGCAGCCAGTGAGCAGGAACAGACCCGCCAAGCAGGTCATCTGGAATGCTGTCAAAGTGCGCTTCATCCGCCTGCGCCTCCTGAATGTTGAGAATGCGGGCGGCGCAGTTGTTCAACTCAGCCTGCGTTGCCCGTGTCGCGGCCTGTGCTGCGCCCAGATCGGCCAAAGCCCGTGCTGCCTTGGCGTCCTGCTTGAAGCCCCACGCGCCCGCCCCTGCGGCAAGTATCAGCGAAGCGCCGATGATGTATTTGCCAAGCCCGAACATCACCAGCCACCTTGCCGCAACGCCGCGTCATACTCGCGCGCATACATCGCGTATTTTGCCGCCGCGAAGGTGCCGTTGATGATCCGGCGCGCGTTCACATAGTCTGGCGGGCTGCTGTCCAGATAGTCAGACGCT
>Ga0208767_1000321_pt1 | contig 37354 bp, 50 predicted proteins | sample VirMetDEL_Mar_21_FD_184514 | JGI IMG/M metagenome (GOLD analysis project Ga0208767, IMG submission 184514) | Aqueous microbial communities from the Delaware River and Bay under freshwater to marine salinity gradient to study organic matter... | ecosystem: Environmental > Aquatic > Marine >... | reverse complement strand
AGGTGAAGACATCACAGAAGAAGTGGTAGAGCAGATGGAAGATAGAGGCTACGAAACAATCCCAAAGGATTTAAAAGTAACTGTTAAATTTACAGGCACAGAGTATGGGGATGACAGCCAGACTTGTAGTGGTGAATTTGCAGTAAGAAAAGATTGAGGAAATGGAATGAAAAATTACATGACAGGTACAGAGCAAGATTTAATAATTTCTGAAATGAGAGATAAACTAAAAGAATTAGACGAAATAAAATTCTTGCAATACATAGAAGAAAAATACGAAATAGATTTGGAGAATATGATGCTAGAAGAGGAGCAAGATGTTCCGGATTATGGAGATAGAATATGAGTCAATTCACATTTTATGGAGAAGGATACGATGAAAGGTTTGATAAAGACCGACTAATAACACAGCTTCAAAGAGTTTATCATTTGATGAGAGATGGCAAAGGAAGAACTTTAAGTGAGATATGTTCAGAACTTTCAAGAAGATATCCAAATCGTTTTCCGGAAGCCAGTATAAGTGCAGACCTAAGAAGTTTTAGAAACGAAAAACATGGTTCAAGCATACTTGAAAGACACAATGAAGGACATGGATTATTTCTTTATAGACTGATACCATCTCCAAAAACAGAAGAATTGTTCGCAAGAAGATTCTAGTAGGAGTGTACACATGCACAGAAATACATGGAAATCACAAGAAAGAGAATACGCTAAGAAAATACATGGGACAAGAATCCCTGTGACAGGGCGTAGTGGGTCAGACATACCTGACATAACTTCCCACACCATTGTTGGTGAAGTCAAGAAAGGTGATGTCTGTTCCAAGAAAACATTAAAGGCATTGGAAGGAATAAAGGAAGTGGGTAAGTACACTCACAAATATCCTATTCTTTTTCAGGCACATAAAGAAAAAGGTAAAAGGGATGTACAGCATGTTGTTACTCTTTACCTTGATGATTTTTTAAATATTGCAAAACATTTAGTTTTGAAAAATGAAAATCATAATAAATTATTAAAAAGTAGAAAAGACTTATCAATATGAAATGGGGTAAACTAAGTGAAGCGAAAGAAGGAGAAAGAGTGTATTCAATAGTATTTAAAAGGTATTTGGAAGATTGTAATGAGAAAGCAATGTTGCTTCCAGATAAGTTTTCTTCGGCTCTTGTCGGAGTTGCTCACGAGTTCAACAAGTCTTTAGCAATATATGATTCAGTAAAAGTTATTTCATGCTTGATGGTCAATGACGACATGACAGAAGATGAAGCTAGAGATTATTTTGAATATAATATAAAAGGTAATTATTCTGGAGAGGGAACACCATTGTTCTTAGATTCAGTTAATGATATACTTCTATGATAGCCAACTCCTTTCGGCTAAATGACAAACCTAATCATTCTTCGGCAAAAAGAGATTAGGTTTTACCTATAAAGGGGTAGTGTACACCACCACTCTTTTTTTTTAAAAGACTAATTAGTAATCTCACCTACAAGGACTGCCAAAAGAAGCAAGAAAATATACACTAGAATGGCTATATCGTACCATTTCATTAATTACATCCTGAAATCAAACTGATAGAACTTCTTTCTATCTTCGCTTCTTTCTTTGCAATCTGGACATACCTCTGGGGACTCATCAAAGCTCGTCAGAACCTCAAAAGTTTCTTTATCACAGTTTTCATTGTTGCATATGTATTCGTACAAAGGCATGTATGTGTACACTTCCACTAATATTTTTTTTATTTAATTCTCGTTTAGATAATATTGCAAATTTAATTAGGTTTTCTTGTTACTTCACCCATCAAAACTTCAATGTTGCCATCTACTACCCAATTTGCACTTGTAACTGTACTTGATACTGTTAATGCTTTAGATACTAAAGAATTATCTCCACCTATTCTATTAAACGTAATTTCTAATTCACCTATGTCTAATTTTTTAAGGTCACAAGTACCACCACTAGAAACAATATTTTCTAACTTTAATTCGTTTACATAAACTTTAGTAGCACTAATGCTATCTAATGGTGAAATGTGTATTCGGTCATATAACCCACCTTCTGTCTGTAATAGGTCTGCCATATAGTAACCACCTGATACTCGTAAGTTAGGTATTGTAGATGAAGCTGTTTGGTATACAGATAGTCCATCAGCTTGGTTATTAGTAAGTGTTACTTTATTTGCATTTATATTTTCAAGGTTTAATGTTTTACAACTGTTACGACTAAACGTAAGTTTACCTATTTCAATCCGTGTGTTGTTACCATCAATTAGTATTGCCTCTGTTTTACCCGAAGGCAAAGCTGATGGTTGCCCATTAGATGCGTAAGATGTTCCTACGTTTACATTTGATATATCAATAGTTTCTACTGGAGTGTCATTAAGTAAAACTCTAAGCGTGTTAGTTGTTACTTCTTCTTGTAGTTGTTCTTCCCATTCAGAGTTAGGCATATCTGATGGTGCAAGATATACACCTGCATCACGATTACTAAAAGACCTTTCTGCTAATATAGTTTCGTTTACTACTACACCAGTACCAACTGTTGAACCTACTGCTAGAAAACTCATAGCCATCTGTGGACTAAATCCTAGTTTTAATAAAGCATTATATGGTAATGCCAAAGTTTGAAAAAACCTATGCCACTTTTTACTTTCGTTATCTAAATAATCTACTTTAGCCATAACATAATCTCTTATAATTATGCCTTTCTTGTAAGACTGTATAGCTAACAACAATGGTGATTTAATAATAAAAACAATCATCCTAACAAAAGCTCTTGCAATGTCATAAATAAAATTAGCCATTCCTAATATAAGTTTGCCAATACCTTTAACAATATTTACAGGTAATTTAATTATTGATTTAATTATTTTTATTATTCTTTTCATCTTGAATATAGTTCTCCAATAACAATTATACTTCCTAAACACAAGGCAAGCAAAGCAGTAGAAGTTACTACTTTCTTTTTTATTTGTTTTTTATTCGTTTTCAAGTACCTTCATTCCTAATGCTATAATGCCACCTATTGTAGCTGTTGCTAGTTCAGGGACTCCTTTTAATGCACCAATAGCTGCTAGTATACCTAGCACTACTATAGCTAAAAATATTTGTGGTCTAAGTTTACCCATTATTTCTTTTTCTTTCTTTTTAGTTTTTTAAAATCAGCACCAGTAATTTTGTTTCTAGGTTTAGCCACTCTAGCTATCTTCATCTGTGCTTTACTATATTTCTTTTTACCTTTTGGTTTTGGCATAATTCCTCATTAACTTTTTTTATTTCTTCTTGCAAAATTTCTAGCAGCTTCTTTGCTGCTAAATCCCCATGCTTTTAAAGCAAGAGCAAGACGAGTTGGTTCTCCGTTTTTCTTTTTCATTGAACCAGCCATGCCACCAAATCTAGCAGCAAAACTAACACGTCTACCAGAAGTGCCTGTTTTTAATGGTCTTTTAAGATTAGAACCTTCAGTTCGTTTAAAATGAGCACGACCTTTAGCGTTAAGACCACCTTTAGGATTTTGAAATGCTTTTTTAACCATTATCTTTTCTTAGCTGTTTTTTTAGATTTTCTAAAATCTTTAGCTGTTGGTGCACCTTTGCTTCCCGGCTTTCTCATTTTTTCACCAGAACCTGCTTTAATTCTTTTTCTTTTAGCGTGTATGTTTGCATACAAACCTTTTTTCTTTTTTTTAGGAGCCATTATTTTCCGTTTCCCTTAAGTATGTTTAATCCTTTTTTACCACCTAATGAAAGCCACTCTTGAGGAGTAACCTTTCCATCTTCAAGTATATCAGCAAATAGATTTCCTATTCTTTTAAGTTCTTCTTTATCATCTACATTTTTAAGTGATGCTAAAAAAAACTTTACAATATTCTTGTATGGTTGTGGTATCAAAGGCATTAGTGATGTAAATATTTTCATTATCTTCCTACTGCTTTCTGTGATTGTTTATGTGCTTTAGTAAAAGAAGCACCCTTAGACATACGTTTCTTCATGTCTTTTAGATGCTTTACTGTGTGGTGTTTGCCGTGTTTTTTCATAGCTTGTTGTTGTCTTGTAGACAATCCACTCATGCTTACACCTTTTACTTTAATTGTTTTTGGTTTAGTAGCCATACCCTCTCCTAGTTGGCTTTTTCATTTTTTTCTTTTTAACTGTCTTCTTTATTCCCTTCTTCATCGGTCTTTTCTTCATTCCCGGCATTAGTTACCTCCTGTAACTTTCTGTTTAAATCTAAAACTAAAAGTTCTAGTTCAGCTATTCTTTGATTGCGACCTTGTACCAAAGTTAATAAATCTGCTTTAGTCTGTTCCTCTGATGTCATTTGCTCTCCTATATTTCTACTTCTATTAAAGGTTGATTATCGGCTTCAAAAACTTCGTTTATACCATCTACTACATCTGTAAGTATTGCATATGTTCCGTCAATATAAGTTATGCAATCTTTAAAATATTTTTTTGGCAAAGTAACATCATTTATAATTTCATGAGTGTCAGCTGTTATATCCATAACATGAGTTCTAATCCCATCTGTGCCAATAAATATTAAATAGCCAGCATCAAAGTCAGCTGACTGTCCACAAAATGTAATTGTATTATTTGATTTTCGTCTTATTATTGTAGCCATTAACTTATTGTTGAATCTCCTGCATCTATACCTTGTATAAATGTTTTTCCGTCATTGCTTCCACTATATATAAAGTATGAAAATAAGTTTACATTTCCAAATGTACCTGAAGCATTATCTGTTCTAATAGCTCCAGTATCCCATGGAGCACCATTTAGTGTATTTATAGCAGTATAACTACTTGTTTTTGTATAAGCAGAGCCATTGAAATCTATTATATGGAAATTTTTAGTACCACCTGCTTCTGAATTTGCATCATTACCATGCATTATAATTCTTTGCCTTTGATGGCTATATATCAAACCAGCACCAGGTTGGTTGCTTCCGAAATGTCTACCATATTTTAAATCGTCTATTTCAACAGTATTATTCATGGTTGTTGTCGGATTACCAGTACTTGCAAATGTTACAGAAGTTCCTGAAACTGAAAGATTACCAATATAAAGGTTATCGTTTACAGCATTGCTACTACTGCTGCCACCATATCTAAATAAGAAATGAAATTTGTTATGCTCTGTGTCATAAATCATACAGCTTCCACCATGAGGGTCAGTAGCATCTAATTCGCAATTTGCTAAACCATAATTGGCATAAGAACCTAAAGATGGGTCACCAGAAAAATGCGTAATAGTTCTTGCTCTTAAAGCGTTTCCTTTGGTATACATAATAACATTTACATCTGCATCTGGACTATAAGCAATACCAAAGAAATTATCAGAATCATCATTAAATTCAGCAGCACTACCTACTGTTAAACTGCAAGCAGAAGCATCATTTATTTTTACTGTATTAACATAGTCTTTACCATTGCTATAGTCTTCATATAGTATGTCTACAACTCCATCATGGTCTTGTATTTCTGAAAGATTATTCCTTGATACTTCATTATTACCAGAAGAATTAAAAACTGTTGCTACACTACCTGCTGTATCAACACCTCTGCTTGAGTTTAATTCAAATGCTTTAGCAAAAACACCTGCGTTGGTCCAGTAAGCTGAATATGGACTTCTATAAGTTACAATCAACCTATTAGTATTAGTATCATAATGACACCCTGTAGATGTTGTTCCGTTTGTATCACTTGAAACTACAATTTTGTCACCAAATGTAATTGTTGTTCCTGATACAGTTCCAATTCTAATTGTTGGCACAGTAGAGCTACCACCATCACTAAAAGCAATAATAACTTGGTTTGTATCAGGGTCAAAAGCAAGTGATGTACCTTCAGACCTAGCAGTATTAAATCCAGTACCACCATCTATTGCAGTTCCACCTGTATCTTGCGTAGCAAATGTTACAAGTTGAGCATCTGTTGAACCAGTAAACTCTTGTCCATTTATCTTTGCTAAGTTTGCATCAGTAATACCATTTAAATCAGTAATGCTTGCGATTGCTATTCCATTTAATTTTGTTACTTCGTTAGCCATTATGCGTGTTCTATAACATCAAGGCTTGGCATAAACAGTACGCTTGTACTTGTTAATGCTACACCTACTCGTTGTAAAAAATCTCCTGATCCAGGCACTGTATGAGTTACTGCTCCGTCATCACTTACATATAGTTCTTCACCTCGTGTTAAGCTTAAACTTGCATCAACATACACACCATATATTAATATTTTTTTATCACTACCTGCGGCTTCTAAAGCCACTCCAACTGCTGGCATTGTGCTTTCTGCATCTTTATCAGCATGGTCATACTCTCCATCTGCCTTTAAATAAACAACCATTCCTGCCGTTACACCCGATGCAAGTGTGCCTTTGATAACTATTCCTGTTCCACTATGGTCAGTTGATGGTGCTACATCACTAAATATTACTTGACCTTCATCACCAAGTGTTATTGATTTATCATCACCAAGTGTTAAATCACCTGCAAGAGTTAAAGAACCATCTGCTAATGTAAGTAAGTCTGTATCGTCAGTGTGACCAATAGTTGTGCCATTTGTAATTACATTATCTACTGTAAGAGTAGTAAGTGTTCCAAGTGAAGTAATGTTGCTTTGTGCTGCTCCAGTTACTGTAGCTGCTGTACCACTTGCGTTACCAGTTACGTTACCAGTTAATGTTCCTACGAAACCTGTAGCAGTTACCTTACCCGTACTTGGGTTGTATGTTAAAGTGCCATCTGATTCTAAGCCTATGTTACCACCATCAACATCACCACCTGCTGTAAATATAATTGCATTATCTTCATCTGTAGATTCGTTATCTGTAATTGTAACTGTAGTCGCTACTGCTGCTGTACCAGAGTATCCAGATGATGTAATTGTACCTAGTGATGCACTTGCATCTTTAAATGTAATTGTTCCACCATCTGCGTTTAGTTCTATGTTTGCTTCAGCATCAAGAACAATGTTGCCTGAACTAAGTGAATCAATTTCTGCTATCTTTGGTGTAGTTAATGTTTTGTTAGTAAGGGTATCTGTTGATACTAAAGATACTAAAGTTGAGCTTGCACCTGCTGGCAATGTAAGAGTGTTTGTTACAGATGCACTATGAGCTTGTGCTTTAATAGTCTGTCCATGTGAGTTATCTTCACAATTTAATATAATACTTCCAGAATTAGTGTTACCCCTTACTTCAACTATACCCGTACCATGTGGTGCTAATTTTATATTTCTATTACTTGCATCAGTAATAATTGAGTTAGTTTGTACATCTAAATCACCACCAAGATGTGGTGCAGTATCTTCAACAACATTTGACAATGCACTTGATGTTGCAAGACCTGATACAACTACGCTTCTAGCAACCTTTTTTAATGCTCCATCAGTATTATCTATTGCTAAAAATGTATCAGCATTATCAATGCTTGATATAGCAGATAAACTTGTTACTGCTGTTGGGTTAAAGTTAGTGCCATCTGCAATTAACAACATACCTGATGTGTTAGTTCCCATAACTAGGTCATCTCCTGTTATAGTCAAGTCACCACCAACAGTTACATCGCCTGTAGTTGTTACTGTATCTATAAACGCATCTTTAAATCTTACTCCAGTAGTACCTAAATCTACGTCAGAATCGGTTACTGGTTGCAATACTCCGTCTATTAACTTAATTTGGTCTGCTGCACCTGCTCTAAAAATAATATTGTTATCTGTGCCAAAATCTATATCGTTATCAGCATCCCTACCAAGAACTAAACTTGTGTTTAATATAGAGGTAATTGCTGTTTCTGCACCACCAGTTAATACTGCTGTTCCCCCAACTGTAATTGCATCAGCTTCTACTGTGCCGTCAAAGTGTCCATCTTTAAATTGCAAAGAAGATGAACCTAAATCAATGTCATCATCTGCTACAGGTAATAATGCACCATTTACAAGTTTAATTTGGTCTGCACCTTCAGCTCTAAATAAAATTGTGTTGTCAGTTGCAAAGTCAATGTCATTGTCTGCATCTCTACCAACTACTAATGCTGTGTTTAATATTGATGTAGCACCTGTAATTGCTGCTGTCCATTCAGGAGCCGTAGCACCAGAGTTTACCTGCAAAAGTTTACCTGCTGTGCCAATTCCAAGTCTTGATAAAACTGTGGTTGAGGAAGCATAGGCTAAATCTCCTGCCGCTTGGCTATCAAATATATGTCCTGTTCCGTCAGTATGTTCGTACTCAGTTTGAGTAATCTGAGAACCTACCGACTTATGTTGAAATTCATTTGCCATTATGTAGTTTTTACCTCCGTCATTTCTAATGTTAACAATCTTGTTTGGTCAGGTGCAACCCCACGAGTTGCATAAACCCTGGAAGATGTCATTGCATCTTGGTATTTAAGGTTAACAAAATGTGTTGATCCGTCTGGATCTTGTAGTTGTACAAAAGGTTCTTTCCTAAGTGTCTCTAAACTAGATACATCTGTTGACAATACTGTGCTTGTCCTTACTCTTCTTAGTTGCATTGACCTTTTGTCTGTTAATTTAATTACTGCTGTCCACCTCCTGTAATCAATCGGATTCCAAGCAGCATGGAAAACAAGTGAGTTTATTCTTGGTGACACAGACATTTCATCTGTAGCAAAAACCAATTTAAATCTAATACGATCAAAATTTACTAAAGCTGAACTAAATGTACCAGCTACAGTTTGGCCTGTACTACTAAATATTCCGTCTGATCCCCATGTATTCCAACCAATATTGTCGTTGTCTGTATCATCGTCTGTTTTATAAAATACTGTAACAGTCTTATTTGAACTTAAATTTGTACCTGTCAAAGTTAATTTGATTGCAGATTTGTTTATATCAGGGTAGTTAAAGTTAATAAATGGTGTATAAAATTGACCTGATAACTTGTGTTCTGCAACTGAGTTAAGTGCAGGGTTTTCGTTCCTAATCGGCATTCTTATTCTAAATGCTCTAGGTTCTAATTGGTTATTAGAATCAGCACTATCATCGTTAAGTAAATTGCCAAGAACAAATAAACTCATTCTGTCGCTACCTTTAAACTTACCCATAGCGTTAATAGTAGATACGTCAAAACTTGCAACTGTGTGTGGCACATCTTCTGTTGCTGCACCAGGTTCTTCCTGTTGAGTTCTAACTGATAAAAGTTTTACTGTTCTTGATAAGTTTGCTCCTGCAAAAGAAAACGGGAAAGTGTATGGGAAACCTGAACTCTCAGATGCTAAATCATCTGCTAGTGCGACAAAGAGGTTATTTCTATCCTGTGTTAGAGCTGTAACTCTTCCACCAAATCCTCTAAATGCAGGAGCTTTAAATATGTAAGATAAATCTGTCCAAACGTATGAGCCATCAAAGTTACCAACATCTATTCTAAAAAATGATTGGTCTCCACCACCTGCAAAAATTGCACCTGATCTACCTTGGGCTGCTTTAAAGTTTGAATCGTCTGGAAATAAGTTTGCTTCAGGTTGCAAATCAAGAAATTTGTTTGCTGTTCTTGAGTATTGGAAAAGTCCATCTTCTCTTCCTACATACAACCTATCGTTTGCTGAAAATAAATTAGTTATGTTTCTGTCTGAGTCACCGCATTTTATTTCGCTTCCCCAGTTTGCTGTGTCACTTGGATCTGTAGATACAGAGATTTGATTAGTTCTGTTTTTAAATAAAGCCAAGTCTCCACTTGCATTACGAGCTCTTGCAAAAAATTCTGCAAACCTAGCGTTGCCAGTATTAGTGGCAGGTGCGGCCCAAGTAGTGCCGTCTGTACTTCTTAAATATACTGCACTTGTACCTCTACCTGCATACAATGCTCCATCAAAACTAATAAGGTCTGTAATTGCGTAAGCTGCATCGTAGTAAACTGCATTAAATATTTCGTTAGTATCATCCCATTTAAAGATTGTTCTTCCACAACCTGCATATATGTTGCCACCAAATTCTTGTGGTTCAGTCCAAGTTGCACCACCTTCAGGAAAAACAGCAAGATCATCTAATGCAAATACATCACCACTCTTAGATAAAAGTATTCTAACCTTTATAGAACTTGCACTACCATCAATAGTTCTTGATGTAACTGCTCCTGTAAACGCTGAAGTTTCTGTAATTGCTGTTGCTGACGTAGTTCCTGCTGAATCTATAATCTGTAGAGTTGCGTTCCCTGAACCAGATATTCTTCTAAGATAACAATGTGCAAAAAGTTTTTTGCTTTGAAATAAAGTAGGTGAGTTAATAGTCTGTTCTATGTAACCACCATCTGCTGTTGCAGTTAGTGTAGCACCTCTATCGCCATTTTTAACATAAGTAGAGGTTGATGCAAGAGTAATATTTGATGTCGTATAGTCACTCATGTCATAGGCACTTGTGCTATCTAAATTTTCAAATCTACCATTTTTAATTAAAATATCTGATTCGTCTGTAAGGTAACCTAAAGTAAGTTCACCTCTAAACATTGCAAGAACTCCATCAGAATAACCATATCTTGCTCTAGCTCTGTTAGCTTCAGTAGCAGTACCGAACCTAGATATAGTTGATGCACCAAATCCACGATGCCAAGAGTCTTGGTCAAGAACTAAACCTATGTCAGGTGATTGTTGCTGGTAGTTTGCCGAATCACTAACTTGTCTTGGAGGAGCTGGTGACACATGGTCTATCTTCCATCCTCCAGGCACATTCGGTGCATCTCTAAATAACTTTAGGCCTATCTTGTTTGTAGAACCATCAGTTTTACTTAATACAATATCCGAACTGTAGGGAGAGTTAGACATTAATAATTACCTCCACCACCTATAGCATTAACAACACCTTTCATTAGAGCTAGTGGTGCCATTGATCCATGACCTTGATTTACAAGATTCTGAAAATGAGTTTGCCTTCGTTGTGCTGCATTTAAGTCAGCTATGTCTAATTGGTCTATATCTTGCTGGAACCACAACGCTGCTGCTTGATTAATTAACAACCTAGCTTGTTGTTGGTCTATTTCCATAGTGTCAGAGCCAGAAGATAGGGCCGAAAGCACACCCATTCCCCTGACGTGCAGACTTCTGTCTGTACCTGATATAGAACTTCTTACTAAAATATTGTCACCTTCTTCTCTCCAGTCTAGTAAAGGAGCTCCAACGTGACTTGGTATTTCGCTTTGACCTGAAGTAGCAATAAGTTCATCTGCATAAAATACGAAAGCATCGGATGCACTTGTAACGTGTAATCCAACTTTAATGCTTGTTGCTAAATCTTTTGCATCTAAGGTGTGAGTTAATCTTTCCCATCCACCTCCAGAATGTGTAGTTCCTGTTGATATGGAATCAGAATCTATTTGTATGCAAGCTGATACTCTTGATGCAGTCTTTGAATATACCCACACACCTACGTTTATTTCTTCACCTTTATAGTTGGTTCCGCTTGGAACTGTAAGCAAAGCTGTGTTGACAGAACTTGCTGCAACTTGAAATTGTGCTGAGTTTGAACCAGCAAACACCATGTAGTTGTCTGGTGATGTAGTCTCTGCTTCTTGTGTAATGCTTGTAAAACTATCGTTTACCCAGTCAGCAGGTGTAGTTGAGTCTGTCCATGTTTCAAAGTCACAGTTAAGGGTTCCAACAATGTTGTTTCCGTAGCTGTTCACATCTATTCTTGTCTCTTCATATACTTGCCTTACATATCCTTGTGCAATACTTGTAGGTCTTGCGTATTTAAACTGACTGTCTGCTAAAGCTAAAGTTCTGTCGTTAACTTCCTTGTACAATCTTGGAAAAACATTAAACCTTGCATCATTAATTGAGTCTCTAAGTTGATTAGGATCATATCTATAAATCTCAAAAGTAGCCTGTGTACTGCTATCTGATGTCAAACTAGTACCTGATACAGTAATTGTGCCAGAACTCGCTGTATAGTCCGTTACACGCCTTACAGTATCATCATTATTGGCACTTGTTATTTTAATAAAGCTGTCATTAAGTGCATCGTCATTATTAAAACCAGAGTCTGTAAGCTCTGTAGAAACAACTGATGTGTTTGCTGCAATAGCAGTTGTAGTAGTAAATGAACCTATAAAAGCTCCAATAGCTCTTCCAAACTGAGGTAATAGATTGTCAAGAGTTGTAGTTGCCATTATATTGGAACCTCCGTTGTTTTACCTGATTGTACGTCTACTCTAATCTTAAGAGGTCTAGTCAAACCAGACCTATCTGTTTTCATAAATAAAAACTCTTGAGCTATAACTTGTCCTGTTACAGGATCCTGGATGTTAAAACTTTGGATTACAGGCATCCTTCCAGCCATCTTTTGCTTGGCCATGTTAATCCTGTTTTGTTCAATGGTTGTACCTCTATTAGGAGATTCACGATGTTTTCTGACTTCTTCATAAACTTTTTCACCAGCTTTAGTGTCTTCAGAATGTTTAGTGGCTAAATCTGCTGCCATTTGGGCATGAGATTCTGTATCACCATAACCAATCTTACCTTCAGGTATTACCATTTTCATCTTCTTGCCGTTTTTAAGGACAGAATGTTCTGAAACTGATATCTCAGGTTCTTCTTTAAATATATTATTTTTATTCGACTTGTTGTATTTACCCATACTACGCAGCCGTATTTATAACAACGCCGTGAATACCTGTGTTTGCAGTTCCATAAGATACGTTTATAACTGCATCTGTGCTTGTAGCTTCAACCATTTTAATATTCTTAAGCGTATCGTTGCCATATATAGTAAAAGCATCACCTGCACTAACTAATACACCCTCAGCAGTTGCTGGATCTGTACCATCTAGTCTGTACCTAATTGCTGCTGTTTCAACTTTTACTTGTGCAAAGTTAACGTCAGAAGGTACTGTAAGTGATCTTACTGTTGCATCGACTGTTAATTTCTGATGTCCAAATGCCATCTTCTCTCCTTCAAGCAAAGAGAGGGTACTTTATATGCCAGAGAACCCTCTCCCTACTATTAATTATCTTTATGTAGCACCTGTAGTAGATGTCCAGTTTGATCCGTTCCATCTAACGTGTGCTTGTAAGTTTTGTTCAATAACGCAAATTGCTGCATCAGAGTTGTTACCATCTCTAAGTGTGATAGCTTCTGCTGCATCAGCTGTGTTCCTAATCCAAATGTCACCAAGCGAAGTAGTTACGCCAGTTTCAGAAGTGTCTACATATAGTAGATCAACTGTTCTGCCAGAACCTGCGGGGTCCCAGTTTTGGTATTTGTCAGTAGCTGCTGTGATTGTAAAGTCACCTGCTGCAATATCTTGCGTATTAACTGAACTGTATTGTAAAGTTCCTACACTCATTTATTCTCCTATTTTAGGTAATTTTATTTTTTGAGGTTTTGGTTTCTCCGTTTCCATCTTGGGGAGCTGCTCATCTTTTTGCGATCTCTGAGATGCTTCAACCTTTGCAGGGAGCTTCATCAGTCCGCCTTTCTCAAGATACCCAACGATGCTTTCTGGAAACATTCGTGCTTTGGTTTTGTCCATCCTAACAAGCTCACCATTCAGCGATTTTGCAGGCAGGTATATGTAAGCCATAGTAGGATCATCAGACCACTCAGGTTCAGGAAGTTCAGTTAGTTTATTATCCTCAAGATGTTTCTCAAGAGTAATATTCCATTTATTCTCAAACTTAAGTTCTTTTATGATGGTTTCCCATCTGTCTGTTGATTGAGTAGTCATTTCTTTCTACCTCTCCTACCTCTTCTTCGTTTCCCAGCTTTAACTTGACTAATAGGAGCAACCCTATCGGCCTTGCTGGAAGACGGAGAACCAATAATTTCTTGTTTGGTTTTGACGAATGCTGGTATGTACTCGCCAGAGAAAACTAATTGTTCACCCTTCAACACAGACTGCCTTTTTACCTTTGATAAGTAATGTCCAACCCTCTCCGTTTTAACACGAAAAGCATCTCCACTAACTGCATCAAAGATAGTTGTATACAAGTGATCTTCATTGCTGTCGATCATTTTAGTATAGTAATCCTGTTGTTGGGTAGTCATCTAATCTCCTATAGTGCGTCTGATGCACCGAGCATTTCAACACCCCAAGGATCAGCTACTTCAGCTTCTCCCCATTCACCAACCATTACCATCTCAGTACCTCTTAATGAAGCATCTCTTTCTTCTTCAGCTTCCATTTCATGAGCCATAGCTAATGCTAATGCTTGTGGAACGAATACTGCACCCTTAGAGTCACCAGAACCATCTCGTGTCAATACACCTGATTGGTAAATTGGAACACCGAAAGCTCTTTCGTTTCCTCTAAAGTAGTTTTGTACCACTTCAGCAGTAATACCTTCTGGAATAGGCTGTGCCGCCATACCAGTAGTACCTCCACCTTGGATACCTGTTACTTCTTGTACGAAAGCTCTGATCTGCTCTGGGTGGAATACACCACTAGCTTGACCTGGAGCCATTCCAAAAGAAGCGTTGTTGTCTGTTTTTAAGTATGAGACTGCACCTGCAACGTGGTAGTAAGTAAGGTAGCTTCCTGCTGCACCGATTGAGTTTGAAAACCCATCGAACAGAGTAGTAAGATCACTTTCTAGTAATCTTCCTAAAGCACCACCTTGTACTTCTCCAACGTGTGCAAGTATGTCATCGTTGTTTTGTCTTGCTAATCTATCAGATACGAAAGTCATGATTCCGTGTTCAGAAGCTGTTACGCTTGTTACAGTAACAGAAAGCTGTTGCGGAGCTGATATGTCAATACCTTCAGTAACTGCTACAGCATCGTTTCTACCCCATAATGGAATGTTAACTTGCTTTGCACCCTGAGGGATGTCATACCTTGCTACCAACTGGTTTGTAGGGCCAGCAGGTTCTATGTTTGAAATTGCAGAAGCAATAACAATATTAGACATATCTGAAAGACTTGAACTTGACGATAGTGATAATCCACTTGCCATGTTATTAATCCTTTTTAACTAATTAAAGGCTTGCGTAGCCTTTATTTTTTAATTCATTTCTAGCTGCACGATACTGTGTAGCATCAATTTGACCACTAGCCATCATTTGAGATAAATCAGATATAGTTGTTACCCTGTTACTCCCCGCTTTTGGAGCAGAGCTCGTACTTGGCGGAGTCTGAGTTTGAGGAGCAGGCTCTTGTGTAGCTGCCTGTTCAGGTTGTTTAGGTGTGGATAATTCATCAATGTTTTTCTGTGCCAGTCTTATCAACTGTGCAGTAGACATATTCTGATTCCAACCTTTCCAGACTTTTTCATCAGTCTCCAGGATGTTAAGTCCTGACTCTTGAATCATTTGTCTGGTTGTGTCCGCAAGAACTTCTTGTTGTGGAGACATCTTAGGTTGTTCTTGCACTTGTGGTGCAGGATCCTGTTGTTTCTCTTCTAACTTATTCTTGTAATATTCAACCTGTTGTTCAGGATCAAGCTGTTCAACTTGAGCTCTTTCAACACTCTCAGTAAATTTTAAAACAGGTTCCAATCTTTTATCGATCATATCCTGCAACTCTTTTTGTTGACTTGCCGTATGATTGGCAAATCTACCTTGAAAAGAATTTAAAGCTTCTTTACTTGCATCGGCTGCTGCCTTTGCTGTCATTTCAGCTATCTTCTCTGGTGTAAGAGTTGTTGATGGCGTTTCTTCCTCTGGTTGCCCTTGAGCTTCCACTGGTGTCTTTGCAGCATCATTATTTACTTGTTCAGCTATTTGCTGTTCTTCTGCCGTAACAGTTTCTTCTTGTGAAGCCTTGACTTCTTTTTCGTCTGCCATGAGCCGTAACCCCTTCTACTATCGGACTTTTTGTCCGTAGGACATTTTATTTAAAAATAACATTATTTATTAAGTTAAGTCAACACTAAACACTAAGATTGTCATCGTAGACACCTAAATCAATATGGTTCGCTTGTCTCCAAAAGTTTTCTTCACCTTGGTTTCTTTCATGTGCAAGCTTGTCGTAATATCCCCATCTGTATAAAAACGCATCTAATCCTGGATTCAATCTTCTCAATGCTGATTTAGTGTCAGATATCTTTTGCCTTATGTCTTTAAGATACTGTCCGTATTCAGGGTTAGCTAAGAGTGTATCTCTTCCTGTATCAGTAGCTTGCAAATATTCTTCGTAAAGTTTTTGTGCATATTCAGAATACTCTTCTCTTTCAATAACAGCTTTTGATGATGACTCCCAAAAAAATTCATACTTTTGTCTTGCGTTAATAAATTCAGCTTCTAGTTTAGTCATATCTTTTCCAGACTGAATATATTTTTGCACATAGTCATAAACATCAGTTCCGTACTCATCTATGAAATCTCTTACTGCTTTATCTCTTTCTATAAAATTATAACCTTCAGGTCTATCCCATGAAGGGTTGTTAATAATGTCGTTTAGAAAAACTTTAGCTGCTCTGTCTTCTGGCTGCATATCTTCGTCATATTTTTTTGCTAATGTGTCAAAATATTCTTTAGTTTGAGAAAGATCACCACCTTCTGCCTGCCTTTCATTTAATGCTTTATACTCTTCTCTTCTTCTTCTGTTTGCAGGTGCTAATATTAACTGCCTAAACTCAGCAGGAGTAAAAAACTCATTTTGATTCATGAGCTCTATACCTTCTCTTACTGACTGTTTATGCTCTTCATCAATAGATTCTTTGGCTTCGTAATAATTTTCTAATTGTTCATAAAGTTCGCCACCACCTCTGTTTGATATTTCTCTTGCCAAAGTTCTATATTCTTCAAATTCTTCATCTCCAGCAACTGCTTCTCTTTTTTGAACATCATTTAAATCTTTGTACCTTTGACCAAATTTTTCTAATGAAAGCTCATCTTGACGATTGCCTTTTCTTTCCCAAACATTCATAGGCCTAGTTCTTAAACCAGCAATCTCACCAAGAGTACCTGATAATCCTGTTCTATATGGATCCGCTATTAATGAACTTTCAAGCCAAAATGGCATTGCTGCTCGTGCAACGTGTTTACCCATATCAATAGGGCCTTCAAGTTCTTCGCCCATAAATGTTTCTTGGTTGTACAAATCAATAGCTAAACCTGTTACAGGTGAAGTCCTACCTCTTAAGTAATTAAAAATTGGGTTTCCTCTTTGCTGTTCCATTATGTCTTCTTCTGTAAAAGCATTATCTGTCATAGTTGTTGCTGCTCGTGCAAAGCTTGTCCAAAAAGATCCAAACCCAAGCCTGTCGCCACCAAGTTCAACTGTTAAAAATTTAGAACTTCTAGGATCTAGCTCAGGCTCTTGACCTAGTGCTGATGCCATAGTTATATAAGTTCCAAGGCCAAATCCTGCCATACCGACAAGTGCTTCCCTGGATTGTGCACCAGACATTCCACCTCTGGTTACATCAGCAATTAAAGACATTGATGCTCTTGTGTATCTTGGAGAAAAAAATAAAAATGATCTTTCTATGGCTTGTTGTGTTGGTCCTATACCATATTCAGTTGAATTTAATGATCCTGTAGCTTTATTTAAAAAAGATGTAAGTTGCCTTAAACCATCATCACCATTTTTTGAAAACGTGCTTCTTAATGCTTTGTAGCCTTTAATTCTTAAAACGTCAGATGCGTGTGTAAAGTTATTTTCAAACCTACCTAATGTTTGCTCAATAAGCGGCCTGGCTTTTGACATCTTGCTTGATCCTAGCAAAACCTGATTACCTTGAAACATATCAGTTGCTTTTCTGCCAAGCTGCCCACCTTTTTCAACGTATTCATCTAATAAACTTCTTTGCCCTATTATGTTTCCTGCATCATCTACAACATCAACTATTTCGTCTGCCATTTCATTCATAAATTTTTGCATAGAGTTAGGATTAAAAAATGCTTTAAACCCTTCAATCGTTGAATCACCCCAAACTTTGTACAGGCTTCCAGCTTTAACAACATTACCAGTTGCAAGTGCGGCAGTTGCAGAACCAAGTATTGGTAAACCTTGAAGTAAAGAAAAACCAAAGTCAAACCCAGTTTTACCTACCCTAATTACATCACCACCCTTGCCAGCAGTTTCTGCTAGTTTGCTAAATGTTGTGCTTTCTTCTGTTCCTAATAAAGCAGTAAACCTTTTTCTAAGCTGCTCTCCTCTTTCTCCTTCAAAATGCAAATTGTCAAACAATTTTGGTAATGGTTGTCCAGGAACCTGTCTATCAAAAATTCTACTGGCATCTTTGCTTTTTGTTCTACCTTTTATCTTGTCAATTACATTAAAGTTATCAATAGATTGTAAAAACACTTCTTTGTTTCTTTGGTATTCTTCGTTAAATTCTTTTCTAACTTTTGTTTTTTCTTGACTTGTTTTTGCATTTTTAAGTCTTCTTCTTAGTTCTTTGGTTTTTGCTGGATCAGGCTCAAGAATATCTGCAAGTTCTCCATAACCTTGTTTTCTTAATTTTTGTATACTAGCTGGATCAACAGATTTTCCAGCAATAAGTTTTGTTTTAACATTATCGTATATCAACCTTCTATCAGTTTTGCCCATAGCCCAAGCAATACCAGTTGTACCCTTAAGGCTTGCTGCTTTTAATTTAGAAGCTGTTTTTTGTTTATTTACAAGATTATAAGCACCTCTAAGATATGCTTCCATAACACCCTCAATAGAATTAGCTGCTGTAAGTTTTCCATCAATAAGCAATTCGTCTATTGCTTCATCAAATTCTCCAGTCAATTTTCTTTTTTTAATAAAACTTGCATCACCAGTTTTCTTAAGAACAGCTTTTTGTTGCCCTTCTGTTAAAGAATCAAATAACATTTTTCTTGGAAAATATCCTCTCCTTGCTACTTGTTTACCTTTAACTTCCCTTATACCTTCTTTTAAAAGTTTTACATCTATATTGTTGGCTTTTAATAAATCTGCAACGTCATCTGTTACACCCCATACATTTCTCAAAGATAAAAGTTGTTCGTCACTAAGATTTTTGTAAGAAGATATTTTTCTTAAATCGTTTGCATCAAGTTGCATCCATTCTTCTTTGCCTAATCTTTTTGCAACATTGTCTAGTTTTTCGTTTTGTTTAATTCCAACAAATGCTTTTTCAAAAAAATTACCTACAAACGTGTCTCCATCTTTTACGCCAAAATTTTTACCTATGTCAGATGCTTCAATATTTCTTATTTGTGCTTTATCTCCAATTTCAAACAAAGCATCAAGGCCTTTTTTTTGGCTACCTGGTTTTAATCTTGATAGTGGAGGAGCCATCTTTGCTATTGCTGCTGAAATAAAATTTTCTGTTCTTGCACTTCTTATCATGCCTTCAGCAAAAATTCTGTCACCTTCATCTTTTGCTACATCTATTACAGTTGATTGACCTCTAATTTTGCCCAAAGTTTTTTTCAATGTTTCTGTTAAAGGCCCTGGCATTGGTATTTTATCTAACAGGTTATTAAACTTACCGCTAGATATTTGTGCAGCTTGTTTACTTATTTCTCCATCAGAAACAGTATCGTCAGCTAATACTTTAAATTTTCCTAATTTTTTTGTTGTTTTAGTGCCCGCTTTTGTCGCAGTTGTAAGCCCTTTAATTCCTTTAACAGCAGCTCCTATAGGAAGGTAACTTAAGGGATCTAAGGCTATTTCCATTGGTAGTGTTTGCCACAACGGAAGGTCTTTTTCTTTATAAGATTCTCTTGATGCTTTTAAAAAATCAATCACACCTGTTTCTGGTGAAGCATCTCTTATTTCTTTTGCTCTTGCCCTTTGATTAGGATCAAATATACCTCTTACAACAGATGCACCAACTTCACCTGGAATTGCGGCTGTTTCTAATACTGTCATTGCACTAGAACCAAGCCTTCCCCAAAATCCAGGATTATCAAGTGGTGTAGGATTTTGTTTTGATGCTAAACTTTTTGCAGCTTCAATAGCTAAATCATTTTGAGGTTCAACTGTAGGCATAGGTTCTTGCCCTAATCTTTGTGCTTCTTCAGCTAACTTACCAATTCTCCTAGCTTTTACTAATCTTTCTAGGTTACGTTGATTGTTTCTTGCATTAGGAGATCCGAGTGGGGAGACCATTATAATATTCCTAGCCTTTCACCTAATGGATTTCCTCCCTGATAACCTGTAAATGGAGTACCTTGATCTCCTGGAGTAAATTGTGCTGCTCTTAGTGCAACTTCATCAGGTGCATATCCTCCAGCAGCAGCAGCTCCAAACACACCTTGTTGCCCAAAGTTTGTAAGAGGTATATCTGCTTCTGTCATATTTGGATTGTAAAATGGTACCTCTGGTGTATCAAACCTTATTTGAGTTGTTGGAGGTGTAACTGTTGTGCCTTGATCTGCAATAGGAGCTGGTGAAGGTATTCTTCCTGCTTCTACCAAAGAATTATTAATTTGTTCATCTGTAAATCCAAAAAATTCTTTAGGTGGTCCTTGATAGTTTGAGCTTGATGCTAAAGTGTTAAATACAAGCGGATCATTTAATCCATAAGATCCAAGTTGATTGTTTCTTATAAATCTTTCTTCGGTAGTTCCGTCTAGTTTTTCTATTGTGTAAAATGCACCAGGAACTGGCCTTACTCTTCTGCCTTCAGGATCAGTTGGATCAAGTTCATATTCAGGCTGCCCAGGAGAAGAAGATGCTTTCATCTTTAATCTTTCACCAGTCGATGGATCGTTTACATTAATTGTTGCTGCTATTTCTCTTTGTGCTGCCGCCAAGTCTGCTGAAGTAGTATCAGATGGTGCAGGTTGTTGCATAGCCGTTACAGGTGTTGTTTGTGTTTGTGCAGTTGGAACTCCAGTTGTAATTGGTGTACCAGATGGTGCAGTTGGCATATTTAATAAATTTTGTGGAACATTAAATGGACTTGTTGCTCCTCCAGCAGGCAAAGCTCTATTTAGTTCATTTTGTAGTTGAGTAAGAGGGTTACCTCCTGATCTCACAATAGCTGCTAATTGTGCAGGATTTGAATATATTTCTGCTAGTTGACCTAATAAACCTGCTCGTCTTTGTGCTTCTGCTTGTGATTGTTGTTGACCAAGTTGCTGTGCTTCAAGTTGTGCTTGTAAAACAGATGGAATATTTTGAGCTTGTATCCTTCTTAACTCTTGTGCTTGCTGTGATGCAAGTAAAGATTGTGGATCAAAGCCTTGTACAAATTCTTCAGAAACAGTCACTTCTCCTGTTGTAGGATCAGTTGTTTCAACTGGTCTGTAAAATCCACCAATTAATCCACCAGATGCACTTAATGCTTCTTGAGTAAGTTCTTGTCTACCAAGCGGTGTAAGTCTATCTACAAAATCTCTAACACCTTCAGCAGATTCAGTACCTGTTGCAACTGATGTCATCAATCCGCCTGTAGCAGCAATAGTTCTTGAACTTCTTTCAATATCTTCAAGCTGTTGGATATTTAAAGAACCTGCTGGACCACCAAGCAGTCCGCCTGTAGCACTTACCTGTGCTTGTAAAATATCATCAGATGATGCTTGTATGCCTGTAGCAGAAGAAACTTGATTACCATATATTTCTAAAGCTGCATCAATAGCTGGATTGACTTCGTATCTTGTAAATAGTTGCTTTGTTCCATCATCAAGAGTTTGCGATTCTGTAACTTTTACAAATAAATTACCAGGATCTAACAATTCTGTAGGAAAGCCTGGAAGTGCTGTTATGCCATCAAGATTTTTTGGAGTTCCATCTTGATTTAAAGGTATTTCTAAACCTTTTAACTCAAACATTTTTGCTACAGGATTTACTCCACCAAAACTTGTAAGTTCCTCACCAGATAAATTTTCAACTCTTTCTACTTCTGTAGTAGTTAATGGAGTTCTGTCAATAAATTCTCCAGGTGCAAGAGGGCCTTGTAAAGATACATCTGTTGAAAGGCTTGTGTCTATTTCTGGTATTTGACCTTCTATTGTTGCTTCAGATACAGCATCATTTCTAACTGTTGTATAATCACCTGATTGTCCAGAACGATTTGGATTTTTTGCAATAGAGTTATTATTAAGTCTCATTGTAGTAATTAACCAATTAGGGATGTCTGGTTCTTCCATAGACAAACCACTAGCATCTCTATCTCTTCCAAAAAGTCCACCAGCGTTTAATAATGAAATATCAGATGCTTGTAAATTTGCAAAAGACTTTCCAAGAACATAAGCATCTCTAGTTACAGAAACCTCGTGATTGTAAGGATCAGTTGTATTACTAGCTTCATCTGCATTAACTATAAAATATTGCCTAATTGTGTCTGCTGGTATAAATGTTTTGCCAATAGTATATGCTGGAACTTTGTAAAGATACTCTCTATATATTGCACCACCATCTCCTGGTTTTTGATCAATTAAAGTTCTTTCAGTTTCAACATTTGTGCCAGCAATATTAATTGTATGCCGCATTGTATCTTTTAAAACTTCACTAGCTTCCCTTGATGCAAGCTCTTTTTGTCTATCTTCTTCTTCTTTTTTTGCTAAATCGTCAAGTCTTTTTTGTTCTTCAAGAGCTCGTTTTTGTGCATCTGCAACAGATGATTGTGCAGTATCAGCAACTTCATCACTAGAGACAATATTGCTTCCACTTTCAGCTAAACCTAAAGAAATAGCTTGCCTTCTAGCATCATCTTCGTTATCACCCCTTACGTCAATATCTTGCAAATTACCTTGTGCATCTTCTTGTCTTAATGTGTAAATATTTGATCCTTGCCCTGGAACTTCGCCTTGAGTTAATGTAGGTTGTGCAACGCTTCCTTGTGCAACAAATGATATGTCTGTTGAACTAAGACCATCAATTTTATCAAGTGCTGCATTTCTTGCAGAAATTGGTGATGTGCCTTCTACGACTGTTCTTTTAAGACTTCCGTCTTCATCTCTATATGTAACTGTATATTGTGCCATGTTTATATCCTAAATGGGTTGCTAATCTTATTCAAGGGATTAGTTGTTGATTTTTGTTTTTTTTGTTTTGGCATTTCAGGTTTAACAACATCCTTGAATGAAATATCTGCTTGTTCTAAGAATTTGCCAACCATTGTGTCAAACTCTCCAAAAGCTATGTCTATTGATGTATTTTTCTTTGCTGCCATTATTGTCCTAACCCTGGAGGTAGATCTGCTCCTTGAACTCTTCTGTTACCAGTACGAGGTGAAGCTATCTGCCTACCGACTAATTCTTGTTCTCTTAAACTGCCTGGAACTACAGGTCTTGTATTTGTCTCTACTCTTGCCCTTTCTGTCGCAGGAGATCTTTGAGGTTGGTTTCCAGCACTAAAGTTACCCGCATTTGGTAGTTGCGTATCACCTTGAGTGTTAAGTATGTTTTGTGCTATCTCTTCAGCTTCTTGTCCAGTTGCTGCTCCACTTGCTTCAACTAATTGTTGCAAGATTGGAACTCTTCTAGCAGCTTCACCTTGTAAAACTTGTTGCACTTGCTCACTCTTCAAGAACCCTTCTGCAAGTAACTTAGATCTAACTTCAAGTGCGTTTGACACTCCTGCTTTTCTAAGTGCAGTATCTTGGTCAATAAACCCTGTTCTCCAAAGACTGTTGTACAAGTTAAGTTTTCTTTCTTGTTCTTCAGGTGAAGTAGGGGAGAGTTGAACCATATTTACATAGTGACCTTTAATATCTTTAGGTCTAACGATTGCATCCATAGGCCCTGTTTCTGTTTTACCAAATACAGTTACCTTGTCTTGAATTACGTTTTCAATAATGTGCAATATGATTGCGTTTCTATCTTGAAGTCCTCTTTGAGCTGCTTCAACATAAGCACCAAAGTTAAGTGCTGCTATACCTGCTAATACAGCCGTATGATAACCACTTGCTGCACCAGTTGGTCTTTGACCTCTTGATACGGCAGGTGCAGTATTTGATTCTATTGCTTGTTGCATCATTTGTTGTGCAACTACGATTGAACTTGGAGGATCAGGAGTTATTGCTCTTTCCACGTTTACGTTCTGTGGCAAGAAGTTTTTGGCTCCAGGTGTCTCCTCGTACTGTTCCATGACTTGTTCGGTAATTCCAGGAGGACCTCTAAAGTCTCTGGTAGGCCAAGCTGAGTTACCTACAATGTCAAGATACTGTGATGCCAATCTTGATTCTGCTCTAAGCATATCAAAGTTACCATGAAGTATTCCACGATAAAGATGCGAAGCATCATTACCATCTGTCATTAGACCTGTATGTGGCCAGTACATTGTAAAAGGCAAAGTCTTGTAGCCGTGTCGCTTCGGCTCTAATGCAAATTTGCCATCAGCCATGTAACATACTTGACTGTGAGTCCAGGTTTCCACAAATTCTACTGTTCCTTCTACAGGTCCATCCCAAGAGGGAAAGTGAGCTCTCACCCACGAAGCATCTATCTCATAAAAGTGCATTACCCATCTTGGATTTTGAATATTATTGGTATCCCACACCATCATTTTGGGATTTATACACGTTGAAGTTATAGGCCAATTAATGTTTCTTCTGTTTAAAACATCTTGGAGTTGTTCTTGATAATCACCAACATCATCACCTTCTGGTGGTTCAGGGAACTCTTCCCATCTGTTGGCTGCAAACTCTGTCTTTTCAAAAGCTACACCATAAAGTGCCATGTGTTTTGCTGTTTCTCTTCTAGTTGGTGAGAACTGCTCAAGCATATGATTCGCACCCCTGAGAAACTTCTCAAGCAGTTCTGCCCTCGCTTGACCTTTCGGACCAGGCGGAGGTACTGATATATCTAAAAATTGTGGTGTGACGTGAGCAACAAGTGTGTTGATTGTAGAGTGTGCAGTTCCAAGTCTTATCTGTGAACCTGTCTCTGGAACTGAAAAATCAAAGTTTGATAAATAAAATTCTTCAGCTTCTTCACAGTTGTCGTAAAAACTGTCAAATTCTTTTCTTCCAGAATCAAGAGTTGATTGAACCCAGTCAATAGATAACAGAGGTTCTTCTAATGGGTTTGCACTCTCTCTGTTTATTTCTTCCTGTGGATCAACGCTACTTGAGCTTCCACCACCATAGTTCATTGTCATAAGGTCTCAATTCCTTCTTGTTCCAATAGTTCTTTCCTCAATCTCCTCCACTCCAACAACCTAGAACCTTTGTTCCTATAATTGTTATTTAAGGGTTTTATACCCCTTTTTGATCTTGGAGTTGCCAAGAGTTCAATAACATCGGATGCAGGATCGCAAGCCATTAAAGCTAAACATTCCGCATCAACCCAGTCATCTCTACCTCCCGACACCGAATAGAACTGATGCCCTCTATTTGCCGTTTCCCTATGAGCAATATCTTCTAACTGACTAATAAGTTTACCGAAACTTTGTGGAAATGCAACAGTCTCTTTCTCAAGTGATAATGCGTAATCTAAAAATAACTGATACTTTTTACTTGGTGTAAAGTTATATCCTACGATTGGAATTGAATGTTCAAGAAGTTCACGATAAAGTACGTCTTCTCCTAATTTACCACCAAGTCCTGTAGAGTCCATATATATTTCTTGCAGGTTCCATCTGATGGCTTCTCTCTTGATTGTCTCTAGTTGCAGAGACCAGTCAGTCTTCATAAGCTCTACAGCAAATACAGATGTTCTTGTAACCCTGTTTTTAATTATCATTACAGTTGCATCGTTAGTTCTTCCAAGGTCAAGTCCTGCAACATAGTTCTCTTGTTCGTCTGGTTTCATCATTTCGTAGGCATCACTTGAATATGCAGCAGTAATATTTCTAAAGAAGTTACCAGCACCTTCAGGTTGCTTTGCCATATAGAACCTTTCCCATATACCTTCAGTAAGAGATCCTTTCTCCTCTTCAATTTCAAGCCTGTCATCTTCTGTCAGGTAGGGGTTGTCAAAGGTGGAAGCATGGAACGCTTCCCTTCTAACAGAGGGATTTTCCTTTGCAATCTTAAAGTTCCTTGCAAACCAATGCTGAGAACTTTCTGGAGGAACACCCTCAACAATAGCCCTACCCAGTCTTCCAGGTGAGTTAAGAGTAGGCCTTACCTTGTTCCACGCAGCTTCTTTGATGTCTTGGGATTCTGCCATGTGTAAGAAGTCAAGACCTACAGTCTGTAATCCTTCAGGGTTGTCAGCAGACTTAAGTTCCCAAAATACAGATTGTCTCCATCTGTTGGGTAACCAGTTGCCTTTTTCATCTTTTAAATCTAACCATACGTGTAAATCATCTTGTTTAAATCCACCACCTCTACCACCAGCTTGTGCTTTGGTTCTTGTTTTACGAACTATGTGTTTTGGAATAAATGCCTGCATCTCGTTCCATACCTGCATCATCTGGGCTCTTGTAGGTGCAACAGTCCAAATATGAATAGGGGGCACCAGTCCTGCTTGTTCTGCCGTTAACCTTTCTTTTTTGCCTGGAAACTGTACAGGGTTTATTGATGCTTCTCTGATTTGTCGTAATGCTTCCTGTAGAGCAGATCTAGTTTTACCTGCTCGTCTTCCAGCCTGTACAAATTTAATCTTAGCTTTGGATTCGTGCATCTCTTTTTGCCAAGGATACGCTTCATATAGGTTAGGCATATATTACTCCATTTTTTTTTACATTGTAGTAGTGGTGTTTCTTACATAATCCGTTTGCAAATATATCGTTGCTGCAATGTATAGTAATTATTTTCTTGTATCTATGTTGACACTTCATAATTCAGGAAGCCCATCTCCTGAGTAATCAACTTCTGGTACATGACCATTGTCTTGTACTATGCCAGGTTGTCTTTCGTCTTCCATAAAGTATTTTATTTCTGGCCTTGAAGAGACAGGCTCCATGTGTTCTAAATATCCGTTAGCCATCATCTTTAGTGCAAAGTTTACACCAGCACTACCTTGAGCCTTTGCTCTCTCTAAGTGCATAAAACTAAGAACGGCTGATTCGTGAGCATACACAGTATCTAAGTGTGACTTTTTTATATATGTTTTTTTAGATCCAGGAAAGATAGGGTAGGAGTCCGTATCTCTGTATTGAGCAAGTTTTAATCTAAAGGTTTGGTCTTCTTCTATCTTTGACATTAGTTTCTTTTTATCCCATCCAAACTCCTCGCACATCTCTTCTATACCTTCATCACTAGATCCAAAGACGGGTAGAAGTACATACACCTGTTTAAGCTGCCTAGTCCATTTCTTCCATTCGGGTATAGCTTTCAATACTCGTCTCTCTATTTCAGAGACTCCTGAACTACTTTTTGCAAGCATATTTTGAATAGCCATATATCCTCCATAGGGCTAAGACATAATGGCCCACTTGACCATTTATTAATCATCAGTATACTATTTTTTACATCTAATGTAACCGCACAGTAACGGAGTAGGTGAGTCAGGTCACTTGAAAAAGACCAAGACCTACATGGTTACTTTCACTGGTGGGGATAGCTCCGCTGCCAGGATTATATAAGGGGTACAGGGTCGGGAATACCAATGCTTATATTAATCTGAAAAGTTAGCGATTTTAGGTATATATATAAGGGGCGGCCTATATCTAAAAATAGTTTATTTCAACGCTCTTACTACCTCATATATATACAGATAGAGTCAAATGGTCTATCGGCGGTAGTTTTGATTGTTCCAAAAATCACAGCTTAAACCTAAATAATAATAATAATAATATAAATAATAGGTATAACTTAGGTTTAAACAATCGTAACAAGACAATAAATACCAACACCTTAACAACTACAACACCTATTAATTTTCCCTTAAAATTTCCCCTTCTTTCTTCGAACTCTTGTAACAGTTGGAGTAAGTAACAAGAAAAAATCAAAAAAAATAAAAAAATCCTTCTTTATAAATAACAGCAGGGGAGACCCTTTAAAACCACTCCCCGACCAATCCCCTACTCATAAAATAAAAGCCCGTTCTATGCCCTAAAAATAGCCAATAAATAGTTAATAATATTCACCATGTAAAGAAATAGTTAGCAACCAAAATTTAAACAACTGCCCTACTCTTCCAAACCTAAAAACATAATTTTAAAAAATAAAGTTGCAATTAATTTATTTATGGTGATACTATGGATTCTAACAACACATAAACAATACATTAAAAAGAGGTTAAAAAATGATTACAACAATAAATGAAAATGACTTTATCCAAGCATTTAAAACATTTACGGGCTTAGACGAAAACTTCAGCCGTGAGGGGTTACAAGAATTATATAAATATTATACAGATTACGAAGATTCAACAGGCGAACAAATTGAATTGGATGTAATTGCGATGGCTTGTGATTGGACAGAATACGAAAGTGAATATCAATTAATCAATGACTATGATATGAGCATAAAAGGTGGGGTTGATGAAATCAAAGAAAATACAACTGTAATTGAATTTGATGTCTGGGGAGGTCCAAAATACTCACATAAAAAACATTACTTAATAATGAACTTTTAAGGAACAAACAAACTAAAAAATGGAGGTTAAAAACATGAGAATAAAAAGATATTTAGATGAAGATATCAGCATAAATTTATATGATAATTCATCATACAATAAACAAGGGTTTACAATCGTTGTAAATTACTTTTCAAAAAAAATAATATTAGATTACAACTTTAATAATTTACGGGTTGCAATGCTTCAATTTAATAAACAAGTTGAATTAATAGGGGTTAAAAATGGATAACGAAATAATAAAAATCATTACTAGCCCGACTGAATCGGACCTAATTAATGAAATACTTTACAAATAATTAAATGGATTGGTATAATCCATAAATACAAACAATTTGATGGAGGTTAAAACATCATGAACATAGACATAACAACACTTAACAAACTGCCAAAATACAAAGAAAACCTTTTAGTATCTGATGATTACATTTTTAGTTACTTGACAAAGGTAGCAGTCATAGACCACGAAAACAGAGAAATTTTAGTTGATACTTGGTTCTCTTCTACAACTTCAAAACATATTAATTATGTTGCAAAAGAATACAATTACAAGGTTGTTACTTTATATCAAAAATAGTGTAACTGATGACGGCTAATGCTAGAAACTCCCTGACGATTCGGGGAGTCTTACACAAACAATCATGGAGGTTAACATGAAAAGAATTGATATAGCTCTTAGCGTTGACGAATGGCACGGCTTTGAGGTTGACGGGGTACAATATGATTTAAACTTGTACGCTGACTTAAATAACAACATTCAAGCAACTATTTATAGATGCACAAAGAATGAAAATGGCACATGGACAGCTGATACGGAAAACGAAAAAAATTTAATTTTGAATTGTGCGTCAGCAGTTGATCTAGAAATAGTAACAGATAAAAACAATCCATATAAGGAGCAAGAATGAGTAAAAATTATACATACAATATAGATGAAACATCTCAGGATACAAGAAATTTTGAGATTGACTCTAACAAAAAACTACCACAAGATATTGTGGAAAGTGTTTACAGAGAAATATCTTTTAAAGTAAATGAAGTAAGAGATATCACAAAAGATACCTTACATTTTTTAGAAGAAGAAGGCTTTGATGTAAACCATCAAGACTTTAAAGGTTTAAAAGTTACAGGAACATTTACAGGAACTTACTATGGAGATGACTCACAAATAGAGTCAGGTGGAGAGTTCTTTGTATTGGAGCAAGAATGAGTGAACAAAAAAGTCAAATAACAATACCTGATTTAATTGCATTAAATTGTGATATATCAGATGAAATTCTAAGGTTATCTTTTAAGGGTAATATAGATCAAGAAGATGAAGATGGAAACACTTCTTACACAGATGTGGCTCAAGATGTTTTCAATCAAATAAATGATCGCATAGAGGGAGTTATTCTTACTTATATGCAAAAATTGGAGGATTAAGAATGATAGACACAAAAAAAATAAAAGAAATTGTAAAAGAAATAATTGAGGAAGAAATTAAAAAAGAGCGAGGATTAATCAGGGAACATATACAACTTGAATTACATATGCTAACCGAAGGCGATTGGTTCAATGAATATGTAACTAAAATTATAAAGGAGCAAAAATGATTAGCACTTGTACAGATTGTAAGACAGATATGGATATAGATTGTCTTAGGGGTGGGCTTGATGATATTGATTATAACAAAATTAATCCATTCACTGACGATGATTTTTTATGTGATGGATGTATAGAAAAAAGATTTAGAAAGGAGCAAGAATAATATTGACACGATCCATAACATGGGTGTAGACTACCCATACAAGCAATTTAGAACTAGGAGGTAATGGACCATCAACACAAGTAAATACAATCAATCAACTAATAGAGGTAAACATAATGCAAACACCAAAAGAATACATACTAAATGTTTTGAATCAATCTATGGTTTCACTACAAGATTCATCAGACAATGACATCATGATTCCACAACTGTTACAAGCTGTAAGGTTACTAAATGAATGTGATGTTAAGTTAAGAGTACAAGAGAAACCTGATACTCCTGACATAGATTCAATTCAACTAAACAACTACGAGAACAGGAGGGCATAATGACTAAGTTAGATGATAAGACTAATGAACAGATTGCTAATGTTTATGAACAGATAAACAATGAGATCCTAGCACTTAGAAACAAACAGGATTTGCTAAAAGAAGAACTTGAAAGACGGATGGGAGATGATGAAGCGTTAGCTTGTGATGGCTTCAATATCCAAAAGAAGATAACGAAGTGGGTATACAACGATGACTCCATGACGGGCAAACTTAAAGAACTAATTACACCTAAAGAATGGGATAGCTTAACTAAGGTTGTGCCAGAGAGTAAGTCTTGGAATGGCACTAAGATTTATGCTTTAGGTAGAAAATACAAAGGTAAAATTCAGGCTGCGATAGATGAATCTAGGTCTGCAATAAATTATAGACTAGAAATTAAAAAAACAGACAATCAGGAGGAACTATGATTGGAAGACACATACTATTCCCAGAGGAATTATGGGAGAAATTATTGGCTTTAGAAAAACTAACAGGCAATAAACCATCACAATTAGTCAGGCAATTTGTAATTGCAGGAGTAAAAAGCAAACTAACGGAGGTAAACAATGGCAAGTAAAGATATACATCCAGAAGATTTAGGAGAATTTGTAATTGAAACTAAATTGCAAAGATCCATGAAAGTAAAAGAAACAATGGTTGAGGACATTAAAGGTGGAGATTATGGGCAAATAAAGGGAGTTACAGGAACTTTCTTGCTTATTAGTGGTGCGGCAAAACTTGCTGATGACTTTGGATACTATGCGGTATTAAAAGATCTTAAAGAAGAACCGCTTGGGGAAGGTAACCTTAAGATAACTACAACTCTTGACATCATGGATGGAGATGGAAAGCAGATTGGATCAGGTGTTGGAACCTGGGATACAACTGAACGAGGGCTACCTGATCGTCAAAGAGGAATGGCTATCAGTTATAAAAGGGCTTTCGTGCTTGGAATTAGATACGCTTGTAATGCTTTTGGTTTGTTCTCCCAAGACGAGGACATTGTTAAAAGAAGTGCGGCGGGAGAAGTTGCTGATGTATTCCAAAATACTCAAGGCCCAGCTTACCAACGAAACGATCAAACTACTATTGGAATTAGTGAGTCAAATACTTCCTTTGATCCTGATGCACCATTTACACCTTGTCAAGAAGACGAGAATGGAGTTTGGAGAGTTACAATTGGAGGTAAACCTGGAACTCCTTGGTCAGAATACAAGGGCAAAGAACTGATAGATGTAGTAAAGAATGATGGTGGTTGGGCAAATTGGTGTCTAAAAAATATGAAATTAGAAACTAAATGTAGAGAAGCTATTACAAACGCACAGAATGGTAAACTCTAATGTCGTTTGCTCATCATGGATGGGCATTTAGATTAGACGGATTAAAGTCAGGGCAAAGACTACTGTTGTTAGTATTATTAGATTACGCTAGAAATGGTTGTCTTTGTGCTTGGCCCAGTCAGAAGATTCTAAGTCAGAAGACAGGGCTTGTTGAAAGACAAATACGAAGGTTGCTACTACAACTCCAGGATTTAAAACTAATCCAAATATCTAAGGCTCAAACAAAAGGTAAATATGTTGGTAATGTCTATCGGATAATTACTGGTGATAACACAAGAGAACACGATGAAAATTGCATACAATTCGTAGGACATTTTTCTGATGACTCTAACCTAAACCATAGGACATCCGTGTCCGATGGACATGACAACGATAAAAACCAGAGGACATCTATGTCCGATGGATTAAGAAAAGAAAAGAAAAGTAATACAAAAGAAAAGAAAAGAATAATAAATCTTAATAAAAAGAAAGAAAGTATAAAGAAAGAAAAAGATTGGGTAGAAACCTTGCGAAAGATGGATGGACTCAAACTTAACGAAGATTGGATTGCTATGCAAGAAAAAAGATTTTCTGATAACATTCTCCATAATTCAGCTTTAGCATTCTTTACTGGAGTTGAGATTGAGAAGAAATACAAATACAAACAACCACTAAGTGCATTCATAAATTGGTGCAAGAAAGAGGAACAAAGAAATGGAAAAACTAAACTTCGATCACTTGAAGCGGGAAAGCCCACAGGGGAAGACATATTCGACAAGCTATGATCGTACACAACTAATCTCATGCAGAACTTGTGACGATATGAAGTGGCTTAGGCCAAGAGAAGTAGACAAACAGAACGTGAAATACATCCCATGTCCTGATTGCAAAGAAGAACAACCACAGGATTTAGCAAAGATAAAGTATGACCTTGCAGGTTTTGATGGCCTTAACAGGGCTTTATACACGTTTTCAGACTACAACCCTGATAAACAGACATCTGTTGAAGCCAGGACACAATGTAGGAACGCAAAGAACATTGTTGGTAGATGGATTCAGAAGAAGACTCCATACCTGATTATGCTTACAGGTCCAACAGGAACAGGTAAAACTCACTTGTGCGAATCGGCAGCCAACGAACTTATCAATGCGGGTATGGATGTTTGGTATGTGACTGGCACAATCTTTGGTCACAGAATGAGAGATATGGAAAATGTACACAAATTTAAAGACTCTTTGCTAACCAAAGAAATGTTAATCCTTGATGAAATGTATGTTTCTTGGGATAATAACGATTACCTTAGAACAACTCTTCAAGAGGTCATAGTACACAGATCAGACAGATTCATGCCAACACTCGTAGCAGGAAACATCAAAGATAACCAAGCAAAGAACCCAGAAGCCGCACTATCAAACATAGTAGGGCAAAGGGTAATGAGTAGGGTATTGTCTAAACAAGGTGAGAAAGCAGAAGGTAAGTTGGTATCTATGTGGAAAGCATATGATGTCAGAAGATAAAAATAAACATATACATAAATTTATATTTCCACCACCGAATGGCCCTGTGTCTACTGGAAAGTGTAAGTGCGGCGAGGAGAAAGAGGGATTCAATAGCATGGATGGTAGGTTCGGTAGTGTATGGAGGAAAAAAAATGGATAGATCAACATGGAAAAATTGGGAGAGGAAGTGGGCAGAGTTTCTTGGCGGAGATGCAGTAAACGCAAAAAGAATCCCTGTAACAGGTAGACAATCAGGAGATGTTCCTGATGTAGAAACAATTAAGTTTGCTGCTGAAGTTAAAGCAGGTAAGGTTGTAAGTGCCAGGACATTGAAAGCTGTAGATCAAGCTATGAAAGCTGGTAGAGCAACAAATAAAATACCAATAGTATGTCAAACACATAAGGTAAACGAAAAGAAAGCAGTTCATCTAGTCACACTAGATCTTGCTACATTTTTAAAACTTACAGAACATATTAGATTAGAAGAGAAAAAAATAAAGAAAAGTCTTGAATCAACTTTAGATTTAGGAATATGAAAGACGAAGAGAAAAAAGAATTTATAAGTCAGCACAACCCTGAAGCATTACTTGCTGACGGCTTTGAAGATGCTTTGATTGGGGTAGGGCAGCAGTTTAACAAAGCTCTGGCAGTCTATGATAGGCAGAAATGTATTGAGATACTTATGGAAAGAGATGGAATGTCTGACGAAGAAGCAGTAGAGTATTTTGAATATAATGTAACTGGTGCTTGGGTTGGTGAGTATACACCCATATTTCTGGAGACATTCTAAAATGACATTCTATTCTGGGAAATTTTACGAAAGTGTCCTTTTAGTTCTTGGACAGTTTTGTTTACATGAATTACATTCTGATATAGAATCATTTATCCACACTACTTGAGTTAACCTCCAAGTTAGTGGATTGTTTGTATAGGCTCCTGGTGTAAAAGTCAGGAGTCTTTTTTTTATTTGTTATATCAAAGTCTGTAAGTAGATATTTAAGTTTAGAATAACAAATTTGTACTTATGTGATAAAAGTATGATATATTTTGTTTTCAAATAAATATAAATGGAGGAATATGTTTGCAAAAATAAAAAACTATGATGAAAATACAGAAATAGTAAAAGGTAGCCACACACTTAAAGAGCTAGAAAAGGTTGTTATTAAAGTAAGTGATTGTTATGTGCCAAAAAATTACGGAAGACCAGTTGTACAAAATCATGTAAATAGGTTGGCAGCAATATTTGATTTTAAAAAAGTTGGTGAAATTACAGTTTCAAGAATACCAAATGAAAACGGGAAGCTATATGAAATATGTGATGGCAATCACAGGCATCAAGCCATGCAAAAAAAATATGGAAATGACTTTCATTTCAAAGCATCTTTACTGCCAGAAGGTTTATCAGAAAAACAAAGGGCCGAAGAATACAAAATAAGAAATAAAAATGTACAACCTATGAAACCTGTTGATCTCTTTAGAGCTGACTGGGTAATGGAAGATAAAAAAACCCATGAAATAGTTAATATATGTGATAAAACTGGAACACAAATTATAGGTTTTAGCGGCACAACTAAAAGTTATCCAAACATTACATCAATACGAGACCTAAATGATTTACATAATGTTGGCAACCTTGAAAAAGTTATTAACATTTTAAGAAAATCTTTTGATGGTTCTCCAAAATCAGTTAATAAAAAGGCTACAACTTCAGGAATGTTAAGGTCTGTAAATAAATTTTTAGTTTTTTTTGAAAAAGATAAATTATATAAAGAACAAAAGTTAATAGACATTTTAAAGAAATACGATTCAACGACCTGGGTAGGCATGATTACGCAATCAGCACAGTTTTCAAGTGAAGGTGTTGCAATACTTAAAGATGAATACAACAAAGGTTTAAAACAAGAATACAGATTAGAAAACCCAAACATTTATAACAAATAAATATTTTTGTTACGATTGTTTTTTTACTTGTACAAAAATTACTCAAACCTAAAACACCTCTGACCTGTGAAAAAAAGAACAGATGTTGTATCAATAGTCCATGTTTTTACCCTTTATTTTGGGGTGTTATGGATTGACAATGGCCTGTATTAGTATAGAATTGATTGTAGAGATTTTAATTTTTAATCTCAAAACAAACAATCTACGGAGGTAGAAATGAAAAACAGGTTTGAAGTTTCCACTCAAGGAATGAGAGCCTTACACGAAGGTAGGCCTTTGTGGCAATTAGTGAAGGAGCTAATTGCAAACTGCTGGGATGAGGAAATAAACTTCTGCAAAGTTGACATCAGTCACGAAGGTAGAGGGCTAATCCAGATAACTGTCGAAGATGATGGTGCTGGCTTCCAGGACATTACCGATTCCTGGACTCTTATGAAACCAACGGCTAAAAGAGCTAAGGCTGATGTAAGAGGTCGATTCAATATCGGTGAGAAGGAATTACTTTCAGTTGCTAAATATGCAACTATTGAAACTGTGGGCCACACAGTAAAATTCCCTAAAGAAGGTGGCAGGATCAAGAGGAAGAACGATAGAACTGTAGGCACAAAGATTTTGGCTACAGTAGGTGGTAGGCAAGATGAGATTCAAGCGTGTGTTGATATGTTAGTTACTTTCATACCACCACAAGGTGTTGAATACATTGTGACAAGTGATGCAGCGGATGTAAAACCCTTAGTAAAAAGGGAAAAGGTCGATGATGTTGAAGCAATACTAAAAACAGTTATTGCTGATGATTCAAACAGCCCAGTCAGAACTACCAAGAGAAAGACTAGGATTGATGTCTACAGGCCGATTGATGATGGTGATGAAGATAAGAAGGGTGGCATCTACGAAATGGGTATCTACATTCAAGATACCGAAATGCCTTATGATGTTGACATCAATCAAAAGGTTCCGCTTCCTCCAAACAGGGATGTCGTTTCAGATTCTTATCTGCAAGATGTTTATGCAGAGACTTTGAATGTGACCATGGACATTCTGAATGAAGTTGAAGCTGGTAATGCTTGGGTTACTACTGCGGTTGAGGATGACCGAACCACAGATGAAACTGTGAAGAAAGTCATGGATGAGAAGTTTGGAGAAAATGCAATGATTAAAGATCCTTTCAATGCTTATGCTAACGAAGAAGCGTTTGCTAAAGGCAAAGATTTGATTGATGGAAGATCAATGTCTAAACGGGAGAGGGAAAGGATGAAAGAAAATGGTTTAGAAACTACTTCTAGTAAGTTTCAGAGACCGCAGCCTGAAGGTTTTGGGATTGGTTTTGGGGATGGTAAAAAATCTACAATCAATCTTGTAAATGACCACCTTAAGATTGCAGAATTTGCAAGGTGGTTAAGCGTTGAGCTTAATAATCATGAGGTTAAGGTTTCTTTTACAAGAGACTGGAAGTACAAGGCTGCTGCTTGTTTTGGAGATAATAATCTTACCTTCAATCTTGCTCACTTACATCCAGGTAAATATTGGTTTGCCAATATTACTGAGGAGGTTGTTGGGATCATTATTCATGAACTATCTCATGCTGACCATGGAAGTCATGTTGAGCATCGAGGGCAGTACAATTTAGCCGTTGAAAGCAAGATGGCTAAGGCACTTTGGAAAGGTTTTACTGGCAAGTGGAGTAGCGGTAGAAATAGGTGGATGAAAGAGATAAATACTTTTACCGCCAAGGAAGATCAGGATGCAACTGTTGTTCTAAGGAATTATGCAACCTACAAGCCCGTTCCAAGGTGGAAGCCTAACGGCAAATACGATTAGTTAACAAGTAGTCTTGGGCCTGGACTATAACTAGGCCCTACATCCTAAAATCAAATTGATAAAACTTCTTTCTCTCTTTACTCTTCTCTTTACACTTCGGACAGATCTCTTCACTATCTTCAAAACTTGTAAGCACATCAAAAGTTTCAGTCTCACATTTATCGTTATCACAGATGTATTCGTATAGCGGCATTAGTTAGGCTTTCTTGCTACTTCACCCATCAGGACTTCAATGTTGCCATCTACTACCCAATTTGCTGATGTAACTGTACTTGATACTGTTAATGCTTTAGATACTAAAGAATTATCTCCACCTATTCTATTAAACGTAATTTCTAATTCACCAATGTCTAATTTTTTAAGGTCACAAGTACCACCACTAGAAACAATATTTTCTAACTTTAGTTCGTTTACATAAACTTTAGT
>Ga0208767_1000320_pt1 | contig 37439 bp, 60 predicted proteins | sample VirMetDEL_Mar_21_FD_184514 | JGI IMG/M metagenome (GOLD analysis project Ga0208767, IMG submission 184514) | Aqueous microbial communities from the Delaware River and Bay under freshwater to marine salinity gradient to study organic matter... | ecosystem: Environmental > Aquatic > Marine >... | reverse complement strand
GATTCCAACATTTTTATAAATGGCTTCAATCTGGTTTCTTCAAATTCTAATAAATCATGATCGGTTAATTCTAAAAGCTTTTCAAAAGAACTCAATTTAGGTATAGACTTAATTATATCAGATTGTTCAATTGCTTTTTGCTCATTCAATAAGTTAGTGCCTAAATATTTATCGCTTAATTCATTAAATATCTTTAAATCTGTTTTATTAATGTAATTAAAAGTACTCAACATATAAATAACGTTGTCATGTGTCAAATTTAATACCTCACCTATTTCTGTTAGTGTGTATTCTTCAATACGTGATTTTGCCAACTTACAAAAAACCTTTCTGGAATAAGCGTATTTTCTTTTTCTGTTTCTTGTGCTAATATCAAAACCATATTTGGAATCTAAATCCTCTTTTATTTTATATAGCATTATCTATTATTTCAATTAAATTTCTTAGTTCTTCTCTACTAAAATTACCCTCTACTAATTGTTTGTAGTTTGCAATTCTTAAATAGTAATAATCTTCTTTGTCTAACTGGTTAATTTTTACGTCTATTTTCATATCTCATTAATTGTTAATTCTATAAATTCATCGCCTTTTTTTACGATCTCTTTTTTTACATTCAATTCAAATATTTGTTTATCATCAAACCTATACTTCTTTTGTAACACGTCTAATATCGGTTTTAATGGATTATCTATGTCTGATAATGTAGAACTAAACCCAAAGGTTAGATGTACGCTCAAATGACGCTTAAAATCTATTTTAATCGGTGGTAATAATAAAGATAATGCTTTCTCGTAAGTTTTGTATTTAGGAGTTTTATATCTTTTGCCCTGCCAACATGTATTTATGCTTAGTGGTTTAATTTGTATTTTCATATTAAAACAAGTTTAGTTTGTCTTTTTTTTGGTGACATCTTCTACCTAGTATTTCAAGGTTATCTAAATCCCATAACAGTTCAACCGTTGCGTTTTCCTTTGCAGTTTTTCTGGAAACGGTGTGACTAACATCAATAGGTTTACAATCGTTTCGTTTACATTGTTCGCAAAAATTATATCCATACTCCACAAACTGTATCTCTAACTTTAATAAGGCACTTTTTTTTATCTTTTGCTCAATCTGTGGAGTGGTATATCTATTACCTTTGTTATCACTATAAGTGTTCATCTAATTCTTCTAGTAATTCATGTATTTGATATAATCTTTTTACAATATTAAAATATTTAATAGTATTTATATGAAATATTTCTAATTGAAAAGTATCTAAATTCATAAAAGCAATATAGTCTGCATTAAATAAATGTTTATAAGTTGATAATTGTAATTTAGAACTTAAATATATATTTTTATTTCTTTTAAAATCAACTATATAAATTTCATTATGTTTTGACAAAGCTAAATCAATCCTACCTATTATTTTGCCATTAGTAATTTCAATTTCAGATCCAATAATATTATAATCTTTTATTGATTCATCAAAAATATCACAACCATCAAAAGGAATCCCATTTTTTATATAGTTTTCTATATCTTTATGCCTATTATTACCATCTTTTTTAACGGTGCTTTCATAGTTTCTAATATTAATTCCCTCTAATCCTATTTTATTTGCCCAATACTTTAAAAAAGGCTTATCTAATAGATTTATTAATTTAGTTACGGCTATCATAATTCTGACTCTAATTTTCGTTTATATTTTATTTGTTTCCATTTTTCATAAGCCTCTGATTTTGGTTGCGTTTGTCCTAAACCCTTGCAATAATAATCATTTCTTAAAATACATCTAGCCATCCTCTTCCATGAAGGAGCCCAACACTTAACCTCTAATGAATGAGGTGCTTCATCAGGTATAAATTTATACCCTCTTTGTAACCATCCAGCAATAAATTTCTCAAATCTACCCCTATAATTTTGTCGTGTCTTCTTGGGTAGTGACTTTAATAAGAAGTTAGTATAGCTTTCCCATGTGTGGCTTTCTGGTTTTTCTACAAATCCAGCTCCTGTTATACTTCCTCTTTCCTTTACGTATAGTGCGCCAGAATTAACACCACTAACACGATTTATTAATTTATACCATGTCATTGGTTCTAAAATATGATATAACCATAAACCTTTCTTTTGATCATCACCATAAGGTTGACAAAGTCTTTGATCTCCAAACTTAACACCTGCCTTTGTCATTAAGTCGTAAATAGTATTGTGTGGATATTCTTTGTTTTTTAAGTGATATATCCAAATATCTTCTGTTCTCCAATCGTAAATAGGATAAATATTAAACAAATTATTATTTATTTTAGTAGTCCATTTATATCCTTTATGCATTAAACCTTCTTTATTTGATGTTATAGCCCTATATCTATGTAGGCTTTCATCAGAACGAATACCAATAAAAGCAGCACATTTTTTATTTTGTGAATACCACTCTCCAAAAATAACCATTAACTCCTCAAATTCCATTTTAGGGACATAAAAATAATATTGAGTTAAATCACTTGCTAATTTAGGCTTCTCTCTAATCCATAAGTCTTTTTTACTTTCATCCCAACAAACCCACTTAGGCTCAAAATCTGATACAGCATTTCTTAAGAGTAATTCTCCACAAAACCAATGTAGTTCTATTACATCTGAATACATTTCAATCATTTCTTCAATGTGTTCTATTGTGGCCTTATATTGAGCCTCTAAGTCGATTATTAAAAGACCAACCTTAATGCCTCTTTTTTTTGCTTCATCCAAAACCAAATGAGTCATAACTGTTGAGTCCTTACCACCACTAAAACTAATGTATATTCTTTCAAAATCATCAAAGGTTCTACTTACTCTACTCCTAGAAGCCTCTAAAACTGATATTTTTAATTCTTTCTTTTTACTCATGATTAATAAAGTTCTATTTGTCTACCTGAATTTAATGCTTCGTGCATTTCTACTTCTGGTCTATTATTAATAACTAGCCACTTATTTAAATATTCTAAAGCGATATTATTAGCCTCGGTTCTTCGTGTCTCTGAAATATCAAACCATGCTCCAGAATACCTAGAAGGAACTTTAGACTCATAACAAACAGCAGCTTGTCCTAGCCACGCTATTCTATTCATACTATTGTTAGTCAGGTAATGTTCACATGAATGCTTCCAGTTGTTTATAACTCCTTGTAATGCTTTTGAAAATATTTCTTTATTGGATAATATTTCTTTAAATATAATCTCACATTCTGTATGTGATTTATCTTTTAATACACTTTCATAAAACCCAGCAGGATAACACTCCCATTTATCATATGTGTGAAATATTCTATTAGGATCGCTTGTATTCCCTGCTCTATATTGTTCTATTTCAAAAGGAAGTAATTTATCATGAACAGGAATATATTTTTCATTAGACTCTTCAGAAACCCACGCTCTACTAAAATCTTTATCAGAAAATAAATGTTCTAAACCAGACACTTGACAAAGCCTTAACACTTCTTCTTCATCCATACCTAACTGTTTGGATATTCTATTATTACTCCAATTTCTATTTTTTAGTTCGATTACAATTTCACTCATTGCATCTACCTGATGTTTACCTCTAGCCCTATTATGTCTAATTGTTGAAGCAATACGATCATTTTTGCCAGATTGTTTTTTTCTTATATTTACAATAGGTAAATAACCTTTAACACGCTCATTAACAACTTTAGATTCTTTGCCAACTCTATTCCTGTGAAAACCATCAATAACCTCAATCTTGTTTTTTTCATGATTATCCCATGATACTATTGGCTGAGTATAACCATCATTCATAATAGAAACCTCTAAGAGTTCCATTTCTGGTGGTGCTACTTTATTTGGATTATAGTCATTAGCAACTACTTTGTCATTTTTAACCCATCTAACAAAATCAACAGGCTCATTTTTAAATGGAGACATTTTGTGTATTTCGCTTCGTATTTCGTTTATAAATTTAATTTTCTCTTCAAAATCAAGGATTTCCATCTCTGTTTTAAATATTTTAATTATTTTACTTGTTATTATTTCCATTTTGTTTATTTATTAATTCATTTTTAATTCTCTACCTATTGACATAAACACATTGTTTGCTCCTTCATATATCTTTCTACAAGCGTATAATTCTGGCACTACTTTATCTGCATGTCTTTGTTTTATAGCATTTACTTTAGAATCGTAATTATGAAATTCATTATTCCATTTGATATTAAATTCCACTTGCATTTCCTTTAAATAAAACATATTACAGGCTAAATCTCTTTGCATTTTAAACAAATCTTTATACTCCTTATTTTGATAAGAATGTATAATAGATGATATTTTTTCTAATATCTCGTTCATATCTATTGTTTTAGCTTTTCTATTTCTTGTTTAACTTCTGTGTAAAATTCAACTCTACTAAATTGATAACCATCATCATTACTAAAGTTATCTAATTCATCATTTATCTCATTAACACATATTAAAGCACATTGTTTAGCATAGTCCATGTTTTGACTAACTGATAATGTTGCAAATGGGAATTTATTAAACCTATCCACTAACTCTTTAGCTTTTGCTTTTGCTGTCATATCTATTGTTTTATCGGTTATCGTTTATAAATTTTAAAGTTGTTTCCTTTGCTTTCTTTTCAGCTTTGTATAACTCTATGTAATGTTTGTTATCTTTTAAATGATCCGTATTAGGTAACGTTCTTACATATTTAGCTCCTAATCCTTCTAATGTTTTTCTTAGGTTGTATTCTGCTAAATCATTTTCTACATTGAATGTTGCGTTTATTTTCTTCATAATTTATACAGTTAAAGCAAATTCTAATGCTGTTTTTAATTTCTTAGATACACAATATTTAAACCCATCTTCTCTGACTGTTTTACCATCGTAATATTGAAGTGTTTTATTAATAGTTTCTAAACCTCCATTGATTGCTTTTTGTGTTAGTTTATCACTTAACCATTTTACTGGGGATTCATCTTTTGGTTGTGTAGATGTTTTAAGCGTTCCATTTGCATCATCATCTTCTGCTTGTAATCCTAAAAGACTACCAAGAGTATAACGTCTGTAATAAGTAATTTCAGAACCTCTTTTTTGCGGGTCTGTTTGATTTGTTAGTTCAATTCCAGATGTTACCATTTCAGAAGATTCAACATCTACTATTTGAGTTACAACGCTATTTGATAATATAGGTTGTAAACAAAGTAAATCATGTTTTTGTAGTATCGGCTCAACGTGTTCTAATAGTTGATTAATGTCAAAGTACTTGCTTTTATAAAAAGGGTTTGTACTGTCTTTAGAAATTTTACCAATCTCTTTTTTTGCTTCAAATAATTTTTTATAAATACTCATGTTGTTTTATTTTTATTTATTAGTACATAAATTACTACACTATATCCGAATATTAATGCTAAATATATCATACGTTTTTAAGTTTAGTTATTTCTTTGTTTATCAATCGTCTGTACTCATTTATACAGTCTTGGATTAGTTTTCTGTTGTCTGGATTATCTGCATAACCACTCGTTCCAATTCTAACTTGCCTAATATATTGTTCACTAAAGCCTATTTTATTAGCTACTTTCTTGTGTGATCCGCTTGGAGCGTTATCAGCAACTAAGTTGAGTTCTTGTCTTAATCTATCCATTTAACATATTTTTTAATTGGTTTTGTTGCCATTCAGCATAAGCAGTATCTAAAGTAACATCTTGATATATTGTATCAAAATCATATAATTCAGATTCTACTTCAATTCGTGTTACTCTTTGCTCGTTACCATCGTGATAACTTTTAGATTTTTCTTGGTGTGTTACTCTTATTCCTCGTATCATGTTTTTTATATTAGTGATTCGTAAGCCATTTCGTTTAATACTTCTGGGTAATCTTCACCTAAAGATATTAGTTCATCTTCGGTTAGTTCTCTATCTTCTTTTATATGCCAGCCTTCACAAAAATAGGCATCACAAAAATCTGGATAGTCTTTGGTATATACACCATCAACTCCTAAGTTTTCTACTTCTTTAATGTCCATCTTTTTCTTCTTTTAAAAAGTCATCAATTTTGCTAGTTGGTTTTCCTGTTGCATCTGCGAAATCATCACAAATAACTTGAAAACTATATGACATATCTGTAAATAATTCTGCTAATGTTTTTGTATCTTTTTTCATCGGTAGTGGTTTTGTATTGTTAATACTTCTAAATCGTTTATGTGTTCTTCCATTAGTTCAGTTATATCTGTACCTAATAGTTCAACTTTATCTATTTCAAATTCTTCTGGTTCTGGAGGCGTTTCAAACGTTCCAAATTGTCCTTTGTGGTATGTTCCTTGAACATCTATAATAAGTCCTTTAAATTCTAGTTGGTGTGTCATTTTATACAGGGTTTATAATTGCATGAATTAAACAAAGAACGCCTAATATAAAAAGTGACGTTATCCAAATGTGTTTTAATGTAATTGTTTTCATAATGTTAAGGGTTTTTAGTTTCTTTTACTTAACGAAGATAAAGAAGATTTAATTAATAAACTAATATTTATTCAAAATAATTTAAAAATAATGTGTAAGCCTTGCTATTTGTCCGTTATCTACTGAATGTATAAAGCCTTCAATCGCTGCTTTATTTATATACCCGTTTCTATGATGCCATGAATCGGCTGGACTTGGTGAACGTAAACTTTCAACCGTTACATTAATGTAATCTTTTGCTGTTTTATGGTGTATGTGATGCGTGTAAAAATATCTATGTTCTGCAAACATCCAATATTGTTTCGCTTCAATACTCATTAATTGACCTAAATCAATTTGTTTAGCACCATCCCCATGAGTAGTTCCAATAAGACTATTACCATATAATGTATATTTTCGATGTGCTATTGAGCAATCAAATGTAATATTCTTACAGTTTCTAAAATAAGTTTGTATAACATCAGCAAGAAAAAAACCATTAGTGTAATCGTGATTTGAAGGATTATAAACAAAATGTACATCAGCAATAGTTATTAGTAGTTCTAAAACATCTACATAAAGCTGTTTGGCCATTAAAAAGTTTTCATACCACATGCCATCGGTGTCTTGTGGAGTTCCAGATGTTGTTGTCCTTCTTGGTGTATCGGTGTGTAGTATATCGTTACCACCAATGAATATAATTTTATCTATATGGAAACCTTGTGCTTTGTTTAAAATACCTGTAACACCATCTAAAACACGTTTAACAGCTACTTGTTGATTATACTCTACACCAGTTTCAAATATTGTACATAATTTGCCTACATGAACATCGGCTGGATCAATAACTAAACAATAATTATCATCTAGTTTTTCTCTTTTAAGTTTGGTAAATTTAGGTGAGTATTTTTGGAGGTCGTTTAATAGTTCTTTTACAAAAGCATCTTTTTCTACTGTTTGAAATTTAGGATTTTTAAAGAATAAAGAACTGTTTTTGGATTTTAACCATCCGTGTTTAATTTCGTTTACTGGTATGCCTTGTAGTTTTGCTTCATCTTTTAACCTCCTATAACTATTTACTACATCTAATTCATCTTCTTTTAATCTTAATCTTGTTGTGTTTCTCGTTTGTGATTCACTCATATAAAAGATATTTAATGTGGTGTAATATATAAAAAATTTATATAAAAGATGCTTTTCTATCTGTTATCTTGTCTTTTAATTCGTTTAACAGCGCTGTTTCTTCTTCATCAAAACCATCTTTTTCAAATTCTTTATAAATGCTCTTGTACATTCTTTCCGCTATTCTTAGATTCTTTTTAGCAAGTTTTAACTCTTTACGCTTTAATCTGATACCTTTCATTTGTGGATCAGGCGTTATAAGTTTTATAAGTCCTGGTAGTATTGATAATATTTCTTTCATATTCTGTTTTTAGTGCATATTTAAGATTATGCAGTTATTAAGGCATGTTTAAATAATTCTGTTCAAACTGTTTACAAACTAAATAAAAGTCATACATTTCTAATTGTACAACTAATTCTTTTAATTCTTCAATTTCTATTAATTCACATTCATCATGCAATTCTAAAAGCCATTTATAAAAATGATTGGCATTTTCAAATAAATACAAATCATCTTCGTGAAACTCAATATAATCCATGATAAAAAAAGGGTGCTGTTACACACCCATGTTTAATTAAATAATACTTTTCTTAACTTTAGTTCCTCCTGCTGCTGTTCTAATACCTAAAACTAATAGTATTTCACCAATAGAATTACTAAGCGTGTACCATAAAGCATCAGCTTGTTCTGCTATTGCTCCAGCTTGGTTGAAAACTTCTTCCGTTCCAGCCTCTAAATCAATAGTAAGCTCTGGATTAATTAGTTTCACAATGCCTGGAATTACCATAAATAATAATCCTAAATAAGTTTGCGAGTTCCACCACTTTTTAGCGTTTGATACTACATCTGTTACTTCTCCCATAATAATTGTTTTTAATTTATTTATTTAACGTTGTTCCATCGTGCTTTTGTACCACGAATATCATAATGTGTAAAAGTGTTGTATCTTCCAACTCCACCTTCTTCTATGTAATTTTTTTTAATCAAATCTTCTATTAAATCAGCCATAACACTAGGGTATATTTTTTTGCATTGTATATCTGCTGCCTTTCCCAATATGTGTTGGCTGTTTTTAGCACCTCCTATGCGTTTATTATGCTCTTTACACCTATAAGCATTAGTTAGTTTAATTGGCTCGTCTAAATACTCTCTAATGTACTGTAAATAGATAACTAACTCTTTTATATTCTCAAAAACTGCATCAGGCATTTTACAACCACATTTGCATTGAAATTCTGAAAGGTTAAAATTATGTGTTAATTGCATTAGTTTTTAAATGGAATCTTTTTAGTTTCATAACCTTTTACTCTTATAAAATATAATTGGTCTGTACTTCTTAAATTCTTAGTACTTGCATCTACAAATCCTTTCTTAATAATTTGACCTGATATATTTATAACCTCATAAGGTAATCCGTAGTTATCTCTATTTACCATTTCAAAAAACGGTAAACCTAAAGTAGTATTCATTTGTTCTATACTTTGAAAAATACCACCGCCTCCTGTAAAGGTCATTGATGCACCACAAGTGTACTCAATATCTGCTCCATTAGTAATAAATGATGCTCCATTTCTAAATTCAATATGTGCGTTTCTTAAAACAAATTTCCCTCTGTTAAATGATACGTTTTCATTAACATAGTATTCTTGAAACTCTGGAAAGAAACAATCATTTTCATCTATTACTTCATCCACATTTGTATCTTCTAAATAATCATCTATACAACACCCTAATCTAAACTCTGGACAACCACCACCAAAAGTGCATTCCTCATTTAATATGTTTGTAACATTGCTCTGTGAAAATGTTGCTAATCCTATTAGCATACATAAAATTGTAATTGTTTTTTTCATTTGTCTATATTTATAAAGTTTTTAATCATATCAACTATTCCTAATCTTTTTAAATCTCTAAAGAACGCAAATACACCATAGGTAAAAAATGTAGATGTTATCATAATTATAACCACATCGACTAAAGGATTTGTATAATCACCTCCTTTTATAAAATATGCCCAAAAAAACAACCCTGATAAATAAATACAACATATTGGAAATACTAAATCAAGAAATGTAATTTTATCTTTATTTTCCATTAGTCTAATTTTTTCTCAATCTTTTCTAAAATATTTTCTATTGCCTTTAGCCTACCATCGAGTTCTGTTCTAGGCACAAACATTTCTATTTTATCTTTAACGCTTTGGTGTTTTTCAGAATCAGATTTGTGCATTATAGATGATGCTTGTAATTCTCTCAATTCACTATCTACTTTTTGTTGCCAACGTGCTTGATAAATAATAAAAGTAATAAGCACCACCACGTTTGAAAATGATAACCAATTCTTTTTTATGAAATCTGTATTTGATTCGCTCATTTTTTATTCATCTTTTTAATCTCATTAACCAATAAATCCATCTGTGTTTTGTCAATCAGATCATTACTTAATTTAATAACCGAACTGTTTTTTTTTACTAACTTAACCAACTCCTTAAAATCTAACCTTTCATGTTTTTTATAAAATTTAAACTGCTCAATTATTAAGATGTTTAATGCTTCTTTTTGTTGCCATGTTAAAGCATTATAAACCTTTTCATTTTCATAATTCCAACCGTTTAACTGGTTTATATTTTGTCTTGTTACAGCTATCGGTAAAATCATTATCTATTTTTAACTTTTGATAAATTATTAGTATACTTAATTCTGCCTTGACTTTCTAAAACTGCTATGCTTTGTAAAATTCCATTGTCATAAACATTACCATCAATAAAAAGATAACCAACATTAACTTCTAAATCGTTTCCTTTTAAATCTAAATCATAAGGGTAAACCCAAGCTTTTAAATTACCATTTTGCATCCTATCGCCATATACATTATAAAAGCCATTTCCAATACTCCAACCACCATTACTAAAATCTAACGTGTCTAAGGTTATCATTTCGTAAATCTGTGTATTTTTAGAGGCTGTTTTATTATATTCTTTTACCATTCTTGCACTCCAAACTTCTGTTGTTTCTGGTTTACAAGCTGTGAGGCTTAAAAAGGCTAGTATGTAGAGTAGGGTTTTCATTAACTCCATTTATTATTAGTTACAATATAAGGAACTGTGTTAGTTGCCTCTGCTCTCCCAATAATTAAATATAAATCATCAACATCGTTTAAATTTGATGGTAATCCGACGTAATCACCAGCGTCTAAAGTTGGTATATCTCTTTCATAAGTCAAACCTGTTAAATCTGTTTCAATAGTGTATATTTTTCCAACCGTTTCACCTCTAACCGTTAAAACAATATTACTGCCATTGTAATACATATACACATTATTATCGCCATTTGTAGCATTATATAGACTTAATCCTAAAGCGACTTCTGATGTCGTTCCCGTAACTATATCTGCTTTTTTTATTGAGTATGTTCCTGCTCCTGTTCTATAACTAACAAATATTTCATCGTTTATTTGTATCATATTACAAGCCGAAATGTCTGTTGAATTTGCTGCATCTGAACCTATAAAATTATAGTTAGCATCTAATTCCGCAAAAGTAATAGCGGATGTTGCTGGAATATCTTTACTAAATCCTAAACCTATATTATAGTAAGTATCAAAATCACTTGTTACTAAAACACAATATTTATAATAAGTGGAATTGCTTTCTTTTCTTGGATTTACACCTACTGCTCTATATGTAGATGTGCCATAAAAAATAACACCACCTAAATACGCTCTAACACCATTAGTTGCGAAAGCCATTTCAACGGTTAATAAATCGGTGTAACTTGCGTCTGTTAAATCAACTTCTAAAATATTAAAATCATATCCGTTTGGTGATTCTCCAGAACGTGTTGAAAATGTAACATCTGTATTTGATTGTTTTAATAGAGCTAAATAACTTCCATCTGTATCAAATGTACCAACCAATGTGAACGCACTAACATCCTCTATACTATCACTTTTCCAAATCCTAAAAGAATCTACGTGATATGTGTTTTGTATTACATAAATATAACCTGCATCATCTATTAAAATAATTGGCGCAGGGTGATTAAAAGGTTCTACTGTTGCTGTACCTGAACCAGTTAATAAATAACTATCAACGGTGTTTCCTGTTTGCTTAGTTACATAAACAGCACTTAAATTTGCTGCTGATTTATATCCAACTGCGTAAGTAGAACCATTATACCATTTCATCATTGGGTTTGCTAAATTTCTAACCCTACCACCTAATGAATACCCTGTTACAATTAGGTCTTTTTCATTCCAAATGTAATTTAAACCCCCTAATGTCCTATGAAAATATTTTAAACTCATTAGTAAATTGTATAAATCGTATTAAGATGGTCACGTATTGCTTCTCTTTCTGTTGTACCTATATCACTTGCATAAATTGTGAAATGTTGGAAATAACCATTAAAAGGTGTGCCACCAGATATTCCTGTAAGTAAATTAAACCTGTCATTAGTGCTTGTTCCTGAATAAGCCACGTTTTGGTCACCAGCTAAATTATCATTCCAAGCACTTATATCTGATGCTGTTTTAATACTCATCATTATGCGTTGGTCTGTGTTATTTATAGGTGTGTTTAAATTTGCATTTACAGTGCCTCCTGTTGCTGCAAGAATAGTTTGCCTTCCTACAGTTGATCTAGTATCGTGTTTTAAATACATCCCACTAGAACCACTTGCTGTGTTTACAAATATATCTCTAAGAGCAGCACCAACAGCACTTGCTGTTACTGTATGTACAGATGATGCACTTCCTACCGCTAAAGGAGCGTAAGCTGTTGGCGCTGCATATTGACAATCTCCATTTGTAAACCCTGCTATAATACCATTTTTTACTGTTGTAACTCCAGCACTTCTAACGGTCATTCCTTTAGGTAAATTAGCACCTATATCTAAATCCATTGACGCCTCCGTTCCTTGATTAAAGATTGTTTTTATATATAAATCACTTCCAACTGCTGCTAAAGCAGTTAAATCAACAAAATTACCATCAAATCCTATATTAGTTTCTGTTCCTGTTCCATCTGAATTAGGTGTAACACTAAATGCTGCTGTTGCTGAAGAGTTTAATTTTTCATATATAGAATATCCAATTGGTGGTACTCTTGAACTCCAAAAACTAGCAACTTCTGGTGAATCTGAAACTGTTGCACTCCATGAGCTTTCTATAAATCCTCCTCCTTGTGCTTTACCTCTAAAATAATAAGTCTGACCGTTTGTTAATCCTGTATTTGTGTATGTCAGTAAAGCACCACTATATATTTCTGTTAGATTTGTAGTAAATCCACTATCATCTGCTCTTTCTATAACGTAATTATCAGCATCAGTTATAGCACTCCAATTAACTATTAATTCAGTATCACCTTCTGTTAATGTAAGTGTTGGAGCTGTTAATGTATCTACGTTCCCAATGTTTAGATATATTTTAGTTCCATCATAATAAAAAGAAAGAATATTTAATTTTATAGCATTTAAAACTCCACTTGATATAAAATAATCCTCACCGCTTATTGCTGGTGCATAACCATTACAATAAACCGCACAATAAGTATCTTTTACTGCTCCTGTTAAATCTAAAGTTAAAGCACCACTTGTTAAATAGGTTGCTTCATTATATAAAGCATTTTCTGTAAAAACTATTGATGTTCCTGTTTTACTTGTTGCTGTTGTTGTACCACTAGAAGTACCCTCAACTATAAAAAACTCTACTCTATTATCTACAGTTAAATCTGCTATTTGTATGTTAGTTCCTGTTACTGCTGCTCTATAAAAATTAGTGTTTACTGTTGTCCATGCTCCACTTGCTACTGCTTCTGTTTGGTAAACTCTAGTCGCTCTATTATAGAATCTTACATTTACATCTTTACCATAGAACTCTAATATTGCATCTGTATAACGTCTATTAAATAATATAGCTGTTACATTTGCGCCAGAATATTCAAAAGATATACGACCTCCTGCAACCGTTGTAATCGGTGTGCCTTCGTCTTGTATTGCTTCTATTCTGAAAACTCTATAACTGTTTGAATCTCTAACAACTTCTACTTCTGTATCGCTTAACTTTCTGTAATCTGAAATATCTGCTGTACTTGTTGCTAATTTTTCATAATATGCTTCCGAACCAGTACCATCATCTAATACATACTGTAAAAATGATGTTGTTTGATTGCTTTGATCTCCTAATAAATTCGGCGATGCTGTTGATATATCAGCATATTCATTTTCTACTGGTTCTGTTGATGCAACTGAAGTACCCATTTGAGCAGCCAGATTTGCCTTTGTTATACCTTTAGATTTTAAACCTGTTGCTGCATCTATATCTACTACATAAACTAAGTCCTCACTAGATAGTGATTCAGTTGTGGTTAATTCTGTTAATTTTCTTCCTGCCATTTTATTCTAATATTAATTCATCACTATTTTCTAGTAATAAAGCGTCTAAATCTTCTAATAATAATATCAATGATTCACTAAAACCTGTTGCATCTAAATCATCTATAAAAGCTGCTGCATATTCTTCTTCACTATTTATGGTTATTTGGTAACCGTTTAAATCTGCTTTATTCCCTCCACTTACTGCTTTTATTTCTGTGATTTCTGCACCATTAAATAAACCACCTATTCTATATTTTCCGTTGTTATATTGTACTATATAACGAACATCTATTTTCCTTAAATCTTCTAACTTTCTAGTCGTTAATAATTCTTGTTTTGTTAATGTAAATTTTAATGTTTGATCTACACTAATACCATCATCATCATTATTAATTGTTTCTTCAAAAGTTGCTAATACACATTCATAACCATAAATAGCAGTACCAGGAAAACTTGTTAATGTCGAACCCTTTACACCTACTATTTGTGTGTGTGTGTAATCTTCATATTTAAACAAATAAACTCTTTTAATGCCTCCAACATTATCTAAGCAAGGTTCACTTCTTCCAGTTGTTAAAATTGCCATTTATTCTAATTCTAAATATTCTTCACCATTACCACCTGCGCCTGTCGTATTACTATTATCAATTCTTTCATTACCAAAAAACCAACCACTAATTGTGTTTATATTAGAATCTGGTTTAATATCATAGTCATTATCTTGTGTTGGTGTGTATTCTGCTATTTCATCTTCTTTATCACATAAAAACCTATCCAATCTATCAATGTAACTATCTGCTTTACTTTGGTAATGTTTAACACTATATTTAATACTCTCTACATCGCTTATATTAGCGTTTTCTGGTTGGTTTGTGTATATACCGCCATTTGATGCTAAAACGTTTCCTGTACGCAAGTAGTCTGCATACACACTATGCCATAAAATTGGCTTGATGTAATCGGTGTACATCTGTAAATATAAACCTGTTAATGGTGTGTTATAGTTAGCAATTATATAATCATAAAGTTTAGTTCCTAATATTGGTTCTAATAATAAAACTTGTGCATCATATATTAATGACATTAATCTATCACTATCAACATTACCACCCATAGGTGTATTTGTTTTTATCTCTTGTGTTGTTATTAAATATGTTGCCATTAATTCTTTGGTTTAGGTAGTCTATACATATCTTCCCTATGTGAAAAATCTCTATTAGAACCTTTGTTGTTAATGAATCCAAATCTTTTATAAAACTCTATCAATCTATTTTTGTTGCCTCCAAAATCTTCAGATGGTGTTAATATTATCTTATAACCTAATTTGTCTGCTTTTTCTATTAAACTATTCATGAATTTAGTACCAATACCTGATTCTCTTGAATTTTCTGGAACTATAACTCTAGATAAAGTTAGTGTTTTTGTTTTTTCGTTTTGGTAAATATCAATAGTTAAATCCTTAAATTCACCCTCTAATTCTTCACTAACTTTTTTTTTGCTAACAGAATCACCACCATCACTCCATTGACCATCCTTGTCACGTTTTTGATTAGGATCAAAACCACCTAACTTTGCTTTTATCTTATCAATTATACTAAGTTTAGTAATTTCTGTTACTCCACTATCTCTATAATTAGGTTTTAAACTCCAATAGTTGTTCTGCTTTTCTGCTACTTGTGCAACTCTTTTATCATTAGTTTCCCATTTAGCGTCTTTTCTATCTTCTGGCTCAAGTGCTAATATCATTTTCTTGGCGTCGTTTACTTTAATTTTCTTATTATTCTTTCTAAGAAATATAACTCTTTGCCACCAATGTTTACAGTTTTGACCGCCTTTCATAAGGAAAACATTATATTTTGTTTCTCCTTTGGCTGCTAATTCTGAATTGTAATCTGAATCATAATTTAAATCTTCTGCTTTATAAAGTTTATTAGCTTTTATTATCTTATTACAAAACTCTCTTTCGCCTTTTTCGTGTCCTGCATACCTATAACGTATTTTAAACAAACTAGTGTCTTGTATGCTTGTAGTTCTAGCGTCTGACTTAGGAATACTAGCAAACTCAAAAACGGTGTTTAAATCGTTCTCTTTTAACGTTATTTCATCACATCTTCTATCATCTACTAACTCCCAATCATCATAGTTTATATCTTCACCTAAATTAATAAGCATTTCTATATTCTGTGAACTCATTTTAACATCTACATCATCAGCTTCATCATCAATAGTATCATCTATTACGTCTGCTTTTTCTTGTGTACCTTCTTCTGTACTTTTGTAAGTATCTCTTAACGGTATGAATGTTAAATCTGTTTCTAATCCTGCTAATTCTAATATTGGTGCTAATTCGTCTATAAATGTTTGTTGTATTGGTGAAACCTGATAATCTTGTACTAATTTACTTTGTACATCTAATTCATCTGCATTGCTATTAAAACCGCTTGATGTTTCTAATCCAAATAATGCAGGAAAAACTCCATGGCCTACGATTATTTTATTCATTGCCTCTTTAGATAAGAACTCCCATTGACTATGAGCGTCATTAACTTCTAAAGGAACAACCGTAACTTCTGCTTCTTTACCATCATTAAAAGACAAAATAAACTTTCCAGCGTTACTACTTCCTGTTAGTTTTTGTTTAATCTTACGTTCTAACTTATCTTTTTGTGCATCATCTAAAGCAGCACCATTATTAAAGTTAATTATGTAACCAAAAGATAAACCATTTAAAATATGTGAAATTGAATAGTTAGCAATTTCTTCCTCCATCTGTGCGTACTGTAAACTAGCAAGATAATTTGGATCGGAGTAATAAAATTTACCAGGCTTATAAGGTTGTACTAATTTAACCATTAAACTTTCAGTCATTTTACCCTTAAATACTGGTAATTCTTTCACCTTATATTTATATGTCTTAGTCCAATCTTCACAAAATCCAACGCTGTTAATTACACCATCTTTATCAGCTTTTTCCATTCCTAGCTTATCAAATGGTAAATGCTCTATTCTAGCAACTCCACCACCCTTAGAACGTATCAACTGCATTGCGTACTGTCCAAATATTTTAAAATCTGCAATACATTTTTTTTGCTCTCTTTTGTTGAATATTTCGTTTAATTCATCATATACTTCATTAGTACCATTTATTTCAATGCCTTTTCCATATACCAATTCACACATCGTGTTTATGATGCTTTCATTAGTTGGACTTCCATTATATCTATCTATGATATATTGAAAGAACGAATTATCTCTACCGTTTAAAACCCATTTGCGACCTGGTATTTCTTCAACCGCTGGTTTTACGTAACTTGATAATTGGATTAAACTTATTCCATCATGTTTCTTATCCATGTATTTTGTAATTTTGTGAAACTTGTGCAGTTGCGAACAATTGCCCTCTATATATCACATTTGTAGTTGTATTGTCTGAAATTGTAAAATCATATCCTTTACCTTCAGCAGTTGTTAAATCAAAATCATATTTAATGTAACCATTAGCCAAAGTTCTAGTAACTGAAGGCGTAACACTTATTGTAGTTGCATCATCTTTTATTGATAATGTATGTGCGTTATCTATATTGTAATATCTTGGTATAATATAAATACTATGTGTTGTGTTTCCAGAATCAATGACTATCATACTATAATAACAACATTTTCCTATTTTGTACAAAAAAAGACTAATATAATTAAATATTAGCCTTAATTTACACTAAAGTAGGTTAATTATACTGAAATTTGTGTAGCACTTACTATTGCTAAAAATGCTGTTACTGTTGCTGAATCTAATGTTGGTGCAAAACTTGTTTCTTCACCAATAGCAGTTAAATTATAACCGTTAAATTCTCCTTTAGCACCACCTGATAAACCTGTTCCAGAAACTACAACACCATCTTCTAAACCAACGATTTTATAATTTCCCATTCTATCTTTTACAACACAACCAGGTTGTGCTGCTGCTAATAATTTAATTTCATTTGCAGTATCTTTATCTTGTTTCTTTAATGAAAAAGTTAAAGTTTGATTTACTACTGTTGTGCCATCATTTTTAGATGTCACACTTGATTCTTCTAAGTTGTTGTTATCACTCTTTAGATCGTACTGAAATGCGGACACTAAAGCCACGTTCATACTTGTAGCCTCACCGCCCACAATTACAAAAGCATCAGCTATTCTATCAAAAAAGTAAACAGTACTTAAACCACCTACTGCATCTAAGCAAGGTTCGGCTCTACCTGTTGTTAATACACATGCCATATTATTATTTGTTTTTTATAAAAAAAGGGTAGAATAGCATATCACTAGACTACCCTTATTTATTAGTTAATTAATTATTCTTAGTTGGCTGCATTAACGATGCCATACGTAATTATATCGCTCACATTTCCGTACTGGACGCCATCTCCCCATTCCATAACAACATGTACATTATCAGAACCATCATTCATTGATTGGTCTAACAATCTTACGTTTCCACTCAATGCTAAATCTTCAATACCATACCAAAGTACGTTTGAACCTGTTGCAATCATAACATCATCAGATAATCCAGAACACTCAATTAACGGTATTCCTTCAAAGTTAGCTGTTGCTGTTCTTTCGTGAAAAGCATCGTAAGCACCTAATGCTGCTTGTGCAGTAATATAAAATTTCATTGCTGCTGTTGATACTCTAATAGCAAAACCAGGCATGTTATAAATAGCGTTTGGAGCTGCTGCTTTAACCTTCCCTAATTCAGCAATAATATTTCCTGCTGTTAAAGTTGTTCCTGTTACTTCATTTGCTGCTGGTAAAGCTGCATCTACTGTCAAAAGACCTTCAATACCTTCAAACTCTCCACCTGTTCCGTTAGTTCCTTGCCATATTACCGTTTCTCTTGATGCTGCAACGTTTGCTGCTGCTAATCCAGCTAAATAAGATTCAAAAGAACCTGTGAAACGGCCACTTTTGTACATAGACTGCCAAACTGGTCTGTAAGTCTTTTTACATAATTTAATGTTTACCTCAAACTTTTCAGTTGTAAGAACACGATCCGCTACTGTTAAAGTACCACCTGGAGTAAAGTCACAAGTTGCATCTTGTACAATTCCTGATAAATTTACATTTGGTACATTCCATTTGTAAGGTACATTTTCGATAACTTCCACACCACCATTTGTGATTGTAGTTGGTGCTAATAACGCTGCCGAGATAAATCTAGAGCTATCAGCACCGCTATAGTTGCTAGAAATAGTTTCAGTCGTGGCTAATTCAATTTTTTTGTTTTCCATTTTAATTTTTGATTTATCCGTTTATTGCGTTCATAACTCTTTCATGAATAGTTCTACCTACCATTACTCTAGGTTTAGCTTCTTCATGTTGGTTAAGTTTAACACTTTCAACTTCTGGTTGTTTGTTTAATTCGATTTTAAGAGTTTCGTTCTCTTTTGTTAATTCATCTATTTTAGTAGATAATTCTAATTTAACAGCCTCTAGCCTTTCATCTGCTTGTGCTGAAAATTCAGTTTTAACAGTTTCAATAACTTCAGCCATAAATGCTTCTTTGTCAAATTCTTCTACTACTTCAGTAACCGCTTCTGGTTGAACTTCTATGTTCTCAACTTCTGGAGTTTCTTCTTTAGCAGAAAAAAGAGCCTTAACACCATCTAGTACTTCTTGCACTATTGATTTTTTTACTTCTTCATTCATGTTGTTTATATTTGTTTTTAATTGTACTTGTTCCAATCCTAATAAAGCATCGATAGAAAAACCTTTAATTTCTCCATTCTTCACTTTACTCCACATATCTTCGTTTTCAACTTTCATCATCGTTACCCATGTGCCTTTAGGATATGTTTTACCATAATTAGCACTTTTATCTGTTTCAGGGTTTTCAACTGTCCACGCCTCAACAACACTCATTCCCTCTAATTTTAGTTCATGTTCTAAACTAGAATTATTGTTGTTTTGGTTTCTCATAAATGAATGAGCAAGTTTTTCAATTGTTTCTGCTGTGAAAAACATTTCAAACTCATTACCATCTATATTTCTATAAATTCTTTTGTTGGGAATAAGAGCAGCACCAAGTAATAAACGCTTTTCTTCGTTTACTTGTGCTAATTCTATTTTTTGTGGGTGTTCAGCAAGTGCTATCCACATGTCTTCCATTGCTGGATTTTCTACTACTGAAAGTGCGTAAACTCCTTCGTTTTCACCTTCTTTGTAAATTGCCTCATATACTTTCATACATTATAATAACAACTTTTTATTATAGTGTTCAACTTTTTAATAGATAAAATCTATTTTGTTAATTGAATAATGTGTTGTACATTGCACTTGGATTTAGTTGGAATAAATAATTGATTAATAGAATTATGTTAGGGTGTTAAAGGGTCATAATTAGTTTTATGGCTCTTTTTCTTTTTATTAAAAAAATAAGTAACAAAATGACAAGATTTGAAAAGATATTAATAGATAATGGTTATATAAAATACATACTAAATTGTAAAACCATGAAATATGAAATAACAAATAAACACAGAATATCTACTATGGTAAATTTAGATCATAGATACATACATAAAACAGATGAAGTTATACTAAAAAAGATAGAACAAGATAAAAGTGTTATGGATGATGATTTTACTTGGGAAGACAGAAAAGGTGTTATTTGTTTTGGTTTGCATGAGGCAGATAAGCCACCTACACTTATAAGTCCTAGACCAAAAATAATTGTAAAAAGACAACATTATTTTAATGATGAAAAAATAATTTCGCTAGAAGATGAAAGATTAGATGATTCTATGAATTTATGTTTAAGCATAGAAGAACCAATACAAATATTTAAAGCATTGTTTGATTCTTCTATTTGTTTTAATTATGATTTTACATAAATAGTTTATATACTACTTGTTTCTACTACGTTTCTTTCAAATTCTTGTTGGCTAGTAACATCGCCCCCTACAACAAAAGCTTGTATTGGTTGCTGTTCTTGGTTTAATGTTTGTGCTAATTGATTTACGCCACTTGTACCAACTACATTAAATGATGGTGCTGCTGTTGCTCCTGCTCCACCACCTCCAGCAAATGAACCAGAACCACCTCCCTTATCATAAGGTACTTTTACTTTTAATATGTTTTTAACCGCTGCAAAACCTGCCAACCCTGTTGCTACTGCTTGTGCTATTGCATAACCTGGAACTGGTACACCAGCAAATGCTCTTAATTGTCCTGCTATTGAAGCGTAAGTGTCTATTAAAGCTGATGCAACTGCTAATGCTTTTCCTGCTCCTGTTTGTCTTCCTACTAATTCACTAACTGCATCTAAAGAACCACTAATACCATCTAATAACATTTGTTTAGCCTGAAATTCAGCCTCGGCTATTCTTACCCTTGCATCTGCATTCGCTTTTTCGTCTTCTGTTTTTCTGTTTTGTATTTCAGCACTTTTTATTAAACCTTGAACCTCTAAATCTATTTGTTCATTCTGTGCTATTGCAAATTCTTCTGTGCCTTCTCTTAATGCCTCTAATCTTAAAGCGTCTTTTTCTTTTTGTTCGTTGTATGGATCAGCAATACCACCACTTTCTAAAGATGGCCTATATTGTTCATCTATTGCTAGTAAGTCTTGTCTGTATTCTAATTCAACTGCTGTTAGGTCTTTTATTCCTGCTTTCTTTAATTCTTTTAAATCATTCTGGAAACGTTCTTCACGTTCTCTTATTTCACGTTGTCTTTCGCCTAATAAAGATAATTCTGCTTCACGTAATATATCAGCACTTCTATTTTTTTCTTCTTTAGGTATTTTCTCTTTTTTCTCTTTGGTCTCTTTTTCTGGCGTTAATACTTGCTTTTCAATTTTAAGAAGTAAATTATATTGTTTTTCTAACTCCTCGTTTTTATCTGCTAATATTTGCCTTTCTTCTTCATCTATTTTTCCTGATGATTTTGGTATTCCGAATATTTGTTGCCACCATTTAAGTTCCTTTGCTTTTGCTTCTTCTGTTGCAATGGTTAATTTCAAATTCTCTATTGTAGCAAGAATGTTTTTTCTCTTTTCTTCTAAAAGTAATTTTTCTTGTTTTACTAAATCTTCTGTGCTTTCACCTTGAAGTTTTAGTATGTCTTTTTGTAGAGATAATCTTTCAAGCTGAATATCTAATAAATCATTATTATCTTTTAATAAACTTTTTTGATGTTCTAAGTCTTTATTTATAAATCCTAACGCCTCGCCAATAGCATCCCAATTAGAAACAATAAACCCTAAAGCAACTACAAATGCACCTATTCCTGTTGCAATAAGAGCAGAACGCATTGCAGCACCACCAACTTTCACTGCTTTAGTTAATTTAACAGCTTCTTTAACACCGCCTTCAAGTCCATCATTTAGATTTCTAACAGATTCTTCTGCTTTACCAAAACCTTTTTCAATGTCGCTTCCTGATTCCTTTACCTTACCACCAACCTTTTTAGCTTTCTTTTCTACATCATCAATAGCACGACCTAACTTCTTTATTTCTTCTGCACCTAGTTGAACCTCGCCATCTATGACCTTAATTCTAATAGTTGTTTCTACCATGCTTTCTTTCTTTTATATTGATTCCAACTACCTTTCCATGTGGTTTGTAGTTTATTAACGCCCTTAGCTATATCAATTTCTTTTGATACACCTCTTAATTTTCCTATCTCTAATGTCTTTATTATTAAATCAAACATACTATGTTATTATTGCTAAATATCCTGCAAATTCAGCTACTGCTTCTGTATTTGGTGTGTCTGATGTTGCTATCATTCTTATATCGTGATTTGGTGGAACTATTATAGGTGGCTCTAATGGAATTTCAGTATAACCTATTGAACTAAATGATCTTTGTGTTCTCCATACCTTTCCTAATTTTCTAGTTTGAAAACTAAAAACTACATTAGCAGAAATAGTACCAACTAAACCACCACTAAGTTGCGTTATAATATAATAATCTTGACTTGATAATGCAGTAACACATTTTCTGGATTGGTTTTCTCCTGCTGTGCCAAATACTGTTAAATGAGTACTTGTACCATTATCTTCTACTGTAATATCACCTACAAAATCAGTTCCACTATCATTATAAAGTCTATTAACTCTAGCTAAAGGTGTTGTTAATGGAACGTTAGTTGTTCCATTTAATGTTGCTGTTTGAATTACAAAAGTTAAATCAGTTCCGGATATTGTGTGACCTTCTATAACAATATCTTGTGTATCACCCCCAGAAGTACTAACTACTATATCAATATCATTTGCTGTTTTATAAGTTTCATTACTTCCTGTGTTCCATATAGTTTCAGAAACACCTGTGTCTAAATCTTTATTACCTCCAAATTTCAAAAGTCTTTTACCCTTTTGCCAAACACTTACATTATCTTCGTAAGTTTTAAAAATTTCGTTTTCTGCTGCTGATATTTTATAAGATGGAACTACTGATTGAAAAGGTTCTGAACTGTTACCTGTTTCTCTTGTTTCATAATATCTATCTGTGCCATCGGCATCTTTTACTTTTATGCTCATTTTATTAAGATTTTGTTATTAAAATTGTATTTATTAATCCACTATTAGCAGGATCAGCAAAATTTAATGCTCCCTGTGGTATTGCGTTTTGTGTTATTGTAAATTTAGGATCGTTTACACCATCCGTTGCTTTTATTTGTGCTGTTCTTAATGCTCCTGTAGTGTTCGTTGCTAAATCAAATGTTATTGTATTTATAACACCTGTTACACTTCCTGTTATTGTTACCCATGATGTTCCATAACCAGTATCTACTAATGATAAAACTGCTGTTGCTAATCCTATATATCTTGAATCACTACTTACTGCATCACCTGTTAATGTTCTACTTGTTGGTGTCCACAAACTACTGTTTAATGAATCTGATGCTAATGGTGCGCTATAAATATCATTGATTAACTCTAACTTATCTTTTCTATTTACTATATTACTCTTTACTGTGTTTATTAAATAACGTTTATCGTTTATTACTAGCCTATCATTTAACTTTAGTTTGTTTAATAACCAATTAGGTAATATCGCCTCATAGTCATAAATTCTTCTTTTAATACTGAAAATATCACCTATGTAATCACTAAAACCCCAATTATAAATCGTATCTGTAAATACTTGACTTGTGAACTCGTTTATTTCTGCATTAAAATTGATATTAAAACTATCTGTGTCATACTCTATACTATGAGAAGGCATTAATACATTGCCACTTAATTCTTCATAAGTAGCACCTTTAAAACCTAATGTGTTTCCTGATACTGAAACACTAGGTAAATACATTAAAAAAGGTTCTCCAACAAAAGGACTAGAACTATCATTTAACATTAAACCATACAATAATTCTATTTGGCTATTATCAATAGTATCGTTTAACCTTTCAAATATTGGTTGCTCAAATATTACTTCTATATCTAGTTTGTCACCGCTTAGCAGCTCACCATCTGCATCATATAATTTTTGTTCTAAGTTGCCATAATAAACACCGTTTTCTTGTGCATAAAAATCTGCTAATATTTGCTTACTATCTTTAAACTTAAAATTGATTTGGTTTAAAATCTTGCCTCTACTAACCGTAACTTGTTTAGTGTCTATGTATTTTGTAACATCGTATATTTGACCTTCAGCATACCAACTCTGTAAATCTTGTACATATAGATTGTCACCATCAGGAACTACAACCAGGTTAAACATTCTAAAAATAGATGTTAAAAAATCATATACTTTTATATCCTTAAACGATGTTGTTATAATTGTATCTAAGTCTATTACTTGATTTGTTTGACTATTTGAAAAAACCACCACCGTAACCCTTGGTATAGTGTTATATCTGTATTCAAGTCTAGTTGTAGCATCAAATTCAAAATCTTCTTCTGTTATTACTTCAGCCTTTACATCATAATTTTCAGAAAATTGTATTTCTGATGTGTTTTTAGTTTTTGTGCCTTGCAACCACACACTGCTTTCATAACCAACCGTTCCATTTATTGTTAATCTTATTTTATAATCTACACTTCCAAAACCTGCTTTTGGTGTTACTGTTGTAAAATATATATATCTATCCCTTGTAGCATCTATAAAAGGTTGAGTGCCACTTAGTTCTTCATAAACTTTTAAACCATTTGATAAATCATCTTTAGTATTGTTTACATTCATATACAATTCTGAAAACTTAGTTTCATCAAAGAAAGTACCACTAAATGTTAAACCATACTTTTCTGTAATAGCCTGTATAATTAACTTAACTTGTATCGCTGGTCTTAATTCGCCAAAACCTATACCATCTGTTCTTCCTGCATCATACGCTATATTTACAAGCGTGTCCGTTGCTGTTGTATCACTTACATCACTATTGTAATAGAACTGCCTTTTATAAGATACTAAAGGATAGCAAACAGCTTTAGTATAACTAACAGAATCAACTGTAAAATCTAAGCCAGTAGTTAATCCAATTTTAACATTCGCTGCTGTATAATCGTGATTGAAATTATCTAACCAATCTAAATCTTTTAATTTATCTTCTCCTATTAAATCTTTTACCTTGATTGTATTACCATAAAAAACAACCTTATAAAATGCTGGTTGGTTTTCTTTTATAACAACGTTTACTAATTGTAGTTTACCACGCTTAAAATCTAAAGTATCTACATCAATAGTACACGTTTTTCTTACTCTTGCATCAAAAAAACCACCATCAATATCAGAATTATAATAATGAGCAAATAAACCGTTATTTCTCTTACTGGCAGGTAAAGTGAAGCTTTGCGAAAAGTCACCACGAATTTTAGATATATCTTTTACATCTTGAACCGCTGAAGTAACCTCTATGTTTTCATCTTTGCCAAACGTGTCTAAACGTTGCCCTTCTAAGAAAATATCTACCGCCATTAAATATTATTTATCGTATTGTAAGCATAACTAAAATCAATATTATACTTTACTAATCTGTCATTAGTTCTAGTTAGTGGCTTAAACGTTTTAGTATCTACATTTACTGGTACAAATGAATCATTCTCATAAAAGAATACCTTTTCACTTAATACCAATTCTTTATATAGTGTGTTTTCAGCCTCATTAATATAACCACTATTAACACTTACAGTATCATTGCCTATTACATTTAGTTTTTGAATCTGATGTTTTGCTATGTCGTAAGTACCACCAGAAATATAATTGTTTTTAAAATCCTCACTCTTAACACTTAGTTCATCTGTTCTTTTCTTGAACATTGTGATAACATCATAAGCACCATATTTATTTAAAAACACAACACTAACTGGAGAAAATTTACATTCATCGATAATTTCAAAAACAAAAGCATCATCATTTGGTTTGGTTGTTACTGTTATGTATTCATCTGTTGTAACTGTCGAAACATCTATACTAATATATTGCAATGCATCAGTACTTTCATCTGAAGTAGTCATTGTTAATGTGTCGTTTATTTCGCCTGTTTCACTATCAACTTCTATACTCGTAATTGTACCCTCGTTTAAATAAGGAAACAATATAAAACCATCCCTTGATACTTTACGATTAGCGCAATTAGTTAATACTTTAGATGTTGGTACATCAGGATTAACGCCCTCTTGCATATAGCCATAACCATCAATAGCTGATAGCGTGCCTTCTATGTCTGGTATAATTTCAGAAGGATCAGTATAACTTGCTGTATATTTTGCCCATTTTAAACCATCATCTAAAACATCTACTATTTGACTAGATGAAGTTAATATTACTTTAGGTACTGGATTTAAAAACTCTCTTATTAACTTAGATAAATCTATATTAAATTCTGCATAATCTACCGTAGGTCTTATCTTAGTTAGTGTTCTTGATGCAGTACCAGGAACTACTGTTAAATCACCATCCCAAACATATAATGTTAATGTAGTTGATGTTGTTGTTGTAAAGTTAAAAGGAATGTTTACATAATATGGTGAACGCATTAAAGCATAATCAATAGTGGCTGGTGTTGGAGGTGTTACCACATTTGTAAATACTACTGTAAATTCGCCTGTATTATCATCGCCTCCCTTTATGCCTAAAAAATCTTCACCATCTGTTTCTGATTGTATAGTTAAAACATTATCTACTTGTGTAGTTACATAACCAGTAGGAAAATCTAAATCAAAAGCTGTTTCAAATTGTGTTGCAGTTGATGTGCCTGTTATTCCTGGTAGTATTGCAGAACTAACCTCATAAGATGCACCTCTAGTTAATACCCATGTCCATTCTTCACCAAAATTATCAGTTGTTATTTTCAATGTATCATCTACTACAAAATCCGTAGTAAATGTTATCTCCATTTCGCTATATGTTGGCATCCTTATTCTTTATTAATGTTATTTCCATAAATCTTTCTAAATCTAAACCATAAGCCTCTACTAATTCTTCTGGTAGTGTTTCAAATGCTTTTTCGTATGGTTTACTATAAAAGTATGTTGGTTTAATTCCTTGATGATAAACTACTCTTTGTACTGCGTAAGCACTCAATCCTTTATCTTGCGCCCAATTCTTTAACGCTCCTAATGGTGGCATTTTATTTGTAAATCTATATGGTGAATCTTTAGCGTTTATCTTCCAAAGTTTACCCTTATTATTTCTTTTGTTAAAAGTAGATGTTGTTTTTCTTACACCTCCTGCACCTCTTACACCTTTGTCTATAAAGTCTAAATATTTAGATGTTTCTTCTTTATCAGTTCCAAAATCAAATTGTATAGAGTTTTCAAATGCGTTTGCTTCATAATCCAATGAAGTATATAATGCGTCTGTATGCCTACGCCCTGCACGTGTTAAATTAGCACGTGATTGTGATACTAAGTAATTACCAAACTTATCTAATATTTCTTTTACTTCAACACGATCTAACATACTGTCGTTAATTTATCAGGCACATCAATAGTCCATGTTTGTTGCCAACCATCTAATAAATTCTTATGTGCGTATATTACTGGTATTGCTGGACTTGCGTTTTCAATAGTTATATCTGTGTTTAATGTGTCTTTAACCATCTTGTTAAGCGCTACACGTAAAATAGCATAACATTTATTTGCGTTGTCCTGTTTATTGTCGTTGCTCCAAAACTTATCATTAACTTCTTCTTTGTTAATATCTCGTATGTCTAATACATTTATAATCACATTAAATCTATGTGCTGATAAATTTTCTACACCAATAAAAGGTGAATCTGAAACCTCAATATGTACTAAAGGAAATAGATTTTTCTTATAGTTATCAATAATTCTATAATCTTCTTCCATTGTTACAGTAGAGGCTTTTAGACCTACTTCACCTTCTTCAAAGATTGTTTTTAATTGTTTTATGAGTTCGTAATATGTATTCATTATAGAAAAGGTTTAAAATCGTATTCAAAAATAAAGTCATACCTTATTGTGTCATATCCTGATGTGTTATCTGTCGTGTACATTATTTTTGTTTTATTAATTTAGCTTCTAATTTGTTTTTATCTGTTTCAAAACACAAGTATAACATTGCCTCACCTAACGGTAATTTAGTTGCTCTTTCAAGTTCAAAAACGTTTCCTCCAGCGAGGCTGTAAATGTTTTGATACCAACCCCATTTTGAGCCAAAGTTTGAGATAGCTTCGCTTGAACCTCCTCCCCCTTGATATAATTCAGCGTAATATTCATGCAGTCTTTCAGTATGTTGCAAAAAAAAACATCAGCACCCATTACAACATCTAGTGTTAAATCTAAAGGTTCTTCTTTACCTGTGTAATCTTCTATCAAATAATTGCCTTTACTTTTTACTGTTATAGGTCTGTATAAAATAGCCATTACTTTTTGACGTTTTGAATAGTCACCATACATAGAATCCAAATCTGCTTGTTCTCCAACTGTCATTTCTTCCATTGAAGGTATTAAACCGTATTCTTTACCCTCGTGTTTTATGATCGTTTGTATAGATGGTTTATCATTTAGTATTTTAGTCAAAGAATTAACCAAGCCATTAAATGAACTCCTGGTAATTTGTTTAACTGTTTCTGGTTCTATATCACATAAGCAACTAACCATTTGCCTATTTATAAATTCAGCATCTTCACTATCTTTAACGCTGTTAATAAACTTTTGATATTGTGATAGTTTAATATCTTTTAGTGTACCAGGTATTTTAATCTTTACTTTCATTACTATAATAACAATTTATTTGTGTTTTGTTTTTTATCTTATGTCGTACTGCCCTCTGCCTTTTGTTTCTTCTTCAATGATTCCGGTAAGTGTGTCTGGCGCATCATCAAATTTATTAGCCTTAAATAGTTTTTTATATTTAGTAACATCATTGTAAAATGGTGTCCACCTAAGAAACCAATCTTTAGGAAATACTATCTTACTAGATACAGAAGCACTATTACTAAAAATTCTAGCCTCTTTGTTACTTGACTGATGAAACCATTTTACATTAGTTCGTGTTGATGCTTGTACTATTCTTGCAAACCCTCTACCACCATTGTTAGATTCAACTAAGGATATATTAACATTGTTTTTGTTTAGTAAATCAATAGTTAAAGGTTCTGTTTTCTCCATTGGTTCATCTGTGTACAATACATCTAAAACGTATAGGTGATCATCTGAACTAGATAATGGTATACCATAAACAATAGAACATAATTTATCAGTACCAGTATCAGCTGTATCTGTGTAGTTTTTTATTTGTTTTAATTGTGGTAGATCTGTGTACGTCTTAAAATCACTATATAATAACCCCTCTTTAGATTGTGGGTTTCCTTGATATAAACACTTAAATTTCTCAACATCCATTTCCATACTACTTATTAAACCTTCTTTAGAGTGCATAGATTCCCAAAGTGAATCACCTATATTTCTGTTGTCAATTGGAGTTTTTTCACTCTCTTTTATTGCCTCAAAATTAACCTTTAACCATTCGTCGTTTTTTAGTTTAGGTATATTGTTAATGTCTTTTAACTCCTTAACCTTCCCATTTGATTCTAAACGGCCTATTAAATCGTCCTCATGCCATCTGGTGAATACAATTAATTCTTGGCTGTTATTATGTAGTCTAGTGCTAACTACTGATGTGTACCAGTCCCAAACATTCTCACGTATCAAAGGACTGTTTCCCTCCATGTAATCTTTGTATAAATCATCCATTATCATAACATCAACCCTGTTGCCTGTTAATGCACCACCACGCCCTACTGATTTTAAACCGCCTTGTTTCCCTACTATTTCAAATTCTAATGAGTTTCTAAGATAGTTAGATGAAGCAGTTACAACGTTTGAAGAATTTAATGTTGTTTTTGGGAATATATCAAAATATTTAGGAGTATCAATAATTCGTTGTATATCTCTATTAAATTTTGATGCAAATGTGGTGTTATATGAAGATACTGCTATTTTTTTATCTGGGTTAATACCTAAAATATAAGCAGGTAAACGCCTTGAAGAACCCTCTGATTTACCATGTTGTGGAGGCATTGTAATAATTAATTTCTTTATTTCTCCTTTGGCAAACTTATCTAAAAGACCGTAGTATTTTTTATGAAAGTTCTCCACTTGAAAACTATCCAAAGTAGATTTTGTAAAGTCTAATAAGTTATTTCTTGCTTTATATATTTCATCACTATAAAGAAGTGAATCTAACTCTTTTAATTCATCAATCCCCATTACTTAAAAGATCCTTAATTCTTTTCGCTCTTTCTTCTGGCGTATATTTTAAAGTATCTATTAGATTATCTCCTAAATCTAATTCGGTTGCTTTTAATGTAGGTATAATGTACTTACTCATATCTAGAAATAACTTAACTCTTTTTTCTGGGTCTAAAGTTTGAAAGTCTTTTGTTATCTGTTCTAGGTTATCTTCTAATAATGAAGCAAAGGCATCACGTATTATAGCACTTGATTTATTAGCACTTCCTTTAGGTCTTCCAGTTGCTTTTTTATGTCCTTTTTCAAAAGGCATTTTGTATTATTTTTGTATTATTTTAATACATGTTACACTATAATAACAATATTTATCTATTTTGTTTCGTAAGTATCAAATACTACGTTAATTTCGTCTATCAGTTTTTTAACACATGATCCACAAGATGATACTTTATGTTGTAGTGCAAATATATGAGCATAGATAGGAATTATTATATTAACTTGTTGTTCGTTTGTTACCTCGCTTCTACGTTCTCTTTTTAAAAATGCTTTCCATGTGTTATATTGTTGTTCGGTTAAGCATCTTAGAGCAGTTGTTTTAATTCTGGTTTTGTTTAGTTTCTTTTTACGTTCATCACATCCACAGTCTTTGCCTTCTGGAGTAAATGCTTCAACTATTTTTTTAATACCAGTAGCATTGGTTATCTTCTCCACTATATCACCTGCTCCAATAGAATTATCATTATCAAAGTTTTTCTTCCATTCTTTATACTCTAGTGTTCTTTTATCTTTAGGTTCTTTCATAACTTTCTAAATTGGTTCATTAATAATTACTTCTTTGGCGTTTGGGTATCTTGTATTAACTTTTTTAAAAGCGTGTTCTCTTGTTTCTGCTTCTACTAATTCGTAAATATCACTATTCCAAAATCCTAAATCTATATTAGCTAAATAAATCATAATTTTCTAAATTTTTTTACTATATCTGTTCGGTTAAGTTTCTCTATTGCTTTGTGTTTTTGATAGTGCAATGTTGATACTGGTATGTTAAGATACTTTGCGTTCTTTCTTAGGCTTCTAGTATGGGTTTCTATTAAGTATCTTTTATCTATTAATCCTATTTCATTTAGAGCATCATCTATACATTGTAATTGCTCCAGGTGTGTTAAATCTGAATCTGTTTTTATAATGTTGAAATAATCATTTATACTTACTGTTTTGATCCGTTTCTTTTTAATGCTGTTTAAGAAGGCACTAAACATAACTCTATAAATATACCATTTATTAACTTCAGAATATTTTTTGTCTGTTTCATACATTGTAATATACATATCTTGTACTAAATCTTTTGCGGTTTCTTTATCCTTACAAATTCCGTTTGCTATTCTTAACCATTCTTCGTGATTTTTAGATAGTTTTTTTAACACTTAATTTAGTTTGATATTACACAAATATATAAAATTATTTTGAATTATGAATACTTATGCCATAATAAACAACTAACCCATCCTATACAAAACCCTCCTATTATAAAAACTACTGCTATCATATCTATTATTTTAAATTATACTTAATCCCTATATAAAAATTAGGGTTCAATCCTTTTGTTCCCCATCGATCCAACAAGTCACTTCTCTTTATAAGCTGACCTAGCGCACTCAATTTTAGTTTAGGTGTTATCATATAACTAACATCACCAGATAATCCGTAAGTAGCGTATCCCATTTTCCAACGATGTATAAGCCCTATAACAACTCCAGCAGATAATTCTACATTTGGTATCATCTTGTTTAGTGTCCAATTTGGTATGATTAATAAACTGAAATAATCACCACCTTTTAATTTAGCATATTCTAATTCTTGGTTTATAGAAAAGTAATAGTTATTAAGTTGATAGCCTTGTAGCGAAAAACTCAATTTAGCATCTATTGTTTTAAACGCTTCGTTTCCTCGATCATCACCTAAGAATAAAAGTTTAGCATCTTGGTATATTCCTATACTAATGTTGTCTTGTGCCTTACATTCGTTTATAAATGTTAATATAATAGCTATTGGTATAAGCCATATCCATCTTTGTTTTGTTGTTAGTTTATCTTTCATAAGTTATTCATTTTCAATTAGTTTAAAAATCTAGTTATTCATATAACATGTTGTAAGTAATTGCCTTTATTCGTTAAGGTCTGTTTCATTAAAAAAACCTCGTAATCTGCAATCAGTTCCATTACCACTTAAAAAACGTTCTACTTCATTATCTACTTGTTTTTGATGTTTACGTCTTATTTCAGAAATAATAAGTTCTTCAATCGTCGGTAACTCTGTACAACACGGTGTAACCATAATTACTTCTTTTGTTTCATCTATAACAGCACTTATTAAACCTCTGTTATTTAATAAGGTTTCTTCACTAAATCCACGCTCAATCAATTTTTGCTTAATTAGTTTTTCCATTTGTTTATTTAATAAATTCCAGTTAAGGTGCAGTTATGATAACCTTTCGAGGCGTTGCCATCTTTAGTTTTGTAATTATCCTTACTAAAGTTTTTCCAGCCATCTTTATCAAACGCCATTACCATATCTTCAATTCCTTCTTTTTCTAAAAACTTTTCACCTTTATTCATTTCTTATTTATTTAAGTCTGTTATTAATTCACGCAACTAAACATACACTTTACCATTAGGCACAATTAATTATTAGCCTCTAATTCCTTAGCACACTTATTACAATAGTCTGTGCCGTGTCCTGTTACATCGTTTCCATCCCAATAGCATAAATACTTTTTATTGCACTTAGGGCATCTAAATCCTTTTTTACTAAATAAGTACTTCCAAAATGTAGGGCATTCAAAAATTTTGTGTTTCCATCTTTTAAAGAATTTCTTATACGGTTGCATTGTTACTACTATTCCCATAATTAACGTTGCCTAACAATGTGTATAAGCAATAGCCGTTAGGCGTTTTAAACTATTGCAGTTGTTAATATTTAAGTTCTGTTCATATATTCAAAGTTCGTGCAAGGCTACTGCTCATACACTCGTCCGTTATGTACAATATAGCTTAATTCAGTTCGTCTAATATACTTGTTTGCTTTTTCTTCTGGTGCTAATTTCATAATTTATTTAATTTTAATTCTTTAACTAATCATATACAAATACGTTATGATTCAGTTAAAGGCTTTGTTTATAATCATAAATTATTCTATCTGGTATATCAAGACCGTAATTATCCGAACAGAAGCTTTTAAAAGCTTGTAACCGTTCACGCTGTTGACTAACACCGTATAAAGCTAATTGCTTTTTTAGTTCTTCTTTTTCTTGCAATAGTCTTTTAATAGTTTTTCTTTGTTCCATTTCTTTCTTAGAAACAGAAGCAAGTGCATCTTTGTAATTTTGTATATTTTCCATTATTATTTAGTTTTTTAAGTTATCAATCCGCAACTACGCATAGCCTTGTACATTGTAAACAATGCTATTTTATAGGTAGTTTAGGAAGTTTACCTTTTATCTTACGCTCTAGCTTTTCTATGTAGTCCGCTACTCTTGGCTGTACTAAATAGCTTTCTGTATTTATTGGAGTTGTGTCTTTACTTGCTTTCACAGGTATTACAATCCACGCTTTTTCTGTTCTTACGTTTGGTACTTTTTTACCATCTTGTTTTAAATATCTTGGCATTTTTATAATATTTTTAGTTAATTAATTCGTACAGTTTACAACAACGTGTATAGCACATTAAAACGATGCCATACACAACACGTTGTAGCACATTAAAACGATGCTACAACACTATATATAATTAATAAAAACCAACACCGCCCAAAACTTTAGTTAGTGCTAGTCTTTAATACATTCTTTTCTACTGTAATTTCAAAGTCATAGTGCCAGCTTTCATCAGTTCCACAACTCAAACCATAAGTAATACTTGTTTGCCTAATATAGAAGCCAGTTATTACTCGCTCGTTTTGGTCTGCATCCGTTTCTAAATAGACTTTGTCGCCTATATTAAATTTATTGTCTATTAACATCATTTTGTTTTTTGGTTTTTACTAATCATATATTTTACATTATGCACAATTATAGTGCTTCAAATTCAATTTTGTGGTTAAAAGAATCACCATTGCCACTTGCATGAATAGCCCATAAATTACCTTCTTTTATCTTACATTCGTATAAAGATGTTGAATATACCTTAATGCTGTAAGAATGTCTATCTGTATATCTAACCTTATATTTTTCACCTACTTTAAAATCTATTTTATTCACGATAATTAACTAATGCTAACAATGGCTATAAATAAAAGCCGTTGTTAAGGTTATTTCTTTGAATCAATCATTTGTTATACGGCTTCAATTCATAGCCGTAGGCGTTATGCACAATACATTTCTTCTTTCAACTTTGTAATTTGCTCTAATACTTCATAAGGTGTTTTATCTGTTTGGCTTTCGGTTGTTATCTTGGCAAGTGCAGCCATTAACATTTTACCTTCTTCTGTGTTTGTGTTAATTTCGTTTATATTTTTCATCTTGTAAAGTGCCTAACACTGGATAAAAGTTAATTGCCATGCAAGGGCTTGTTATAATTTAATGGTTAGTATTTATAGGCAACTAACCTTAGCCTTACCGTTATTTTTCAAATTTATTAATACCTCTATTAATATTATTGCTAACAAATTTAATTATATTTTCATCACTTATTTCATATTTCATAGATTCAGTTAGTTTTGTTTCATATCCTGCAACTATTTTGCTATTTCTACTTCTTAATTCTGTAATATTATAAACGTCTGGTAATGGATATTTTTCTAAAGCAACACTTTTAAAACGCATCATCGGTAACTGTTCTTTTAACTTCATGCACCAATCATAAACACTTTCTTCTAGTATTTCATCTATTACTTGTATTGCTCTCTGGCCATCATACATATTTGTATTTGATAATAACATAAGTTGGTGAATCCATAGTTTAGCAAATGATTCATTTTGTTGTAAATTAACAGATTCTTGTTGTTCTTTGTATTCTATTATAGAATTATAAGCCTCTATATCTGTTTCTGTTGGTTTCCATTTGTTTTGCATCTTCCATTTAAAATGCTCTAATGCTTTGTCTATGTTCATTTTTTTACCATTTATGTTCACACTCTTTAGGTGTTAATGTGTTTAAATCTAAATCAAAATAAAAATCATCAAACGGTGCACCTCTTGAATCTTTTTGTACAACCTTTACAGGGCTATTTTTTACATCAAAATCAGTAACAGTTAGAAATATTGATGTTTCGCATTTCTTTTGCACATAAGTTCCTAAATGCCCAAACGCCTTATCTTTTTCAAATGTTTTATGTATTACACAACAAACATGAATACCAAATGATGTCCATTCTTTTAGTTTATTTATAACTAAATTACTTTGTATAATGTCGTTAGGATTAAAACATAAATCAGCAATACCATCTATAAAAACCATTCCTATATTTTCCTTATGCTTCTGTATTACTCCATCTATAAATAAAACCATTTCCTTATCTGATAGTGTTTTAATTCCAAAAGGAAGATAGTTTTTATATTTATATCCTACCATTTCAGTAACACCTTTAAACGATCTTTGAGCATAAAATTCACCCTGTTCTGTATCAAAGTCTAAAACATATTTATTGCCTTGTCTACATGATTTAATACTAGGAAAATAATTTATGGAATTACCACCAATATAACTGGAGGCTATTGCTCTTTTAAAGAATGTTTTTTTAGATTTTTGTGGTGCTACAATGGCACTCATTTCTCCATAAGTAAAAGTAGTGTTTAAAAAACTTTCATTCTTATATTCATGATACCCTATACCTAATGCTATTGGTGGTGCTTGTACTGGTTTATCAATATCAACAAAACATTTTTTATATGCTTCATCAAAATCAAACACACTTTCAGTATTAAAATCATTTATATCTAATCTTTCCATTATTCTTTTTCTGTTTTACCATATAATTCTGTATTCTTGTCATGGTATGCTGTTAAATAACTTTCAAAAGTCTTTAAAAAATGTTTAGGATTTGATTGCATTGTTGTCATCCCGTTAGGTAATTTCTTTTGTTTGAATAAACCAATGAGGGCACTTTGTATATCTTCCATTTTATAGTTGTTTAAAAGTTGTTTAAGATTATCTTCTGAATCTCTATCAATTGTATTTAAAAAACTTGGCTTTCCTAAATGTTCTTTTCTTAATTTATTCCAATCATTTAAAAAACCTTTTATTCCATAAGTAATAGATTTATCTATTATCTCATTAACACTTACACTATCATTAACACTAACGGCTTTTTTGGGTTTTTCTGTAAAGGCTTGGGTTATTTGGGTTTTAGGCCTACCTCCTTTTTTACCGTTGGCTTGTTGTTTTTCAATGTATTGCTCCCATTTCTTTAAATCTCTTTTTAGTGTTTTCTCTATTGGAATCCAGGAAGCTTGAATAATTCTATCTTCTAAAATTGGTCTTTCATCATTTACATAACTAAAGAAATGTTTTATTAAAATACCAGCTTCTTCATCTGTCAAGTGATTAAAACTATCTTTCCAATCAGCATAAAAAACAATCTTATTTTTATTTTCTGCCATAATTATATATAAAAAAAAGGAGCAAATCCATAACGCCCCTACCACAAGGCTTTACTTCTTTACTCCCTTTACTATTAATCAATTTTATCATGGTGGTAGGTATTTAGTAGTTAAAGATAATTAAATTATTTTATTTGACAAGTATTTATTAACTTTTTTTTCCTTGATTCCAACATTTTTATAAATGGCTTCAATCTGGTTTCTTCAAATTCTAATAAATCATGATCGGTTAATTCTAAAAGCTTTTCAAAAGAACTCAATTTAGGTATAGACTTAATTATATCAGATTGTT
>Ga0208767_1000318_pt1 | contig 37490 bp, 40 predicted proteins | sample VirMetDEL_Mar_21_FD_184514 | JGI IMG/M metagenome (GOLD analysis project Ga0208767, IMG submission 184514) | Aqueous microbial communities from the Delaware River and Bay under freshwater to marine salinity gradient to study organic matter... | ecosystem: Environmental > Aquatic > Marine >... | reverse complement strand
TCCGGCCATCGTTACCGAGCCAAATCCTGCAGTGCCAGCGAGCGCGGTAGTTGTTAGTGCTAGCTGATCGTCCGCGATGGTGATTGAACCAAAACCAGCAGTGCCAATCAACGCATTGATGCTCAATGTTTGTGTTGCTCCGGCAATCGTTGGAGATCCGAACGCCCCATTGCCAGCCAGCGCGTTGGTTGTTAGTGCTAGCTGATCGTCTGCAATGGTGATTGATCCAAATCCTGCAGTGCCAGCCAGTGCGGTAGTCGTGAGCGCTTGCGGTGTTGCGGCAACAATGGTGGGAGTGCCGAACGCCCCATTGCCAGCGAGTCCCGTGGTGGTCAGTGTCTGCGGTGCAACCGGCGCAACGGTCGGAGCTCCAAAAGCGGCGGCACCCCCGAAGCCCGCGACCACCAGCCCGAGCAGGACTGGTGGAATGATATTGACGAGCGAGGCATTGAGAGACGCGCCGGTGAGACTGCTCTTTAAAGCCGTCCCCTCCTTGAGCGTCCCGCGCAAGCGGCTGCCGTCCGTCAACCCCATCGGTATTATGCGCCTATGGCAAAGATTTTGTTCGCGCCCGAATCAAACGTCAGCGTGATGTTGCCGCCGTCTGGTGTGAGCGGGAAACCGGTGCCGGTGTCGATGTAGCAGATCAGATTGGAGGTTGCCTCAACGCCCGTGTCCTTGAAGATGATGATCGCCTCAAGCGGATCCCCGGTGACACTCGTAAACGTCACATCGGCAGCGTCAAAAACGCCTCCCGCTGTGGTTTTTGATGCGAGCGTCGCAGCGGTCCCCACACGGGCACCTGCCGGCACATCGTCCAGGAAATCGTGAGCGGCGGAGAAGGAGTAGTCAGCCGCGTCGATCATCTGCACTTTGATGGTGTCAGTTAGCAGGTCGATGTCAGCGTCGAGAAAGGCTTTTAAAGCCGACGTGTAGAATGCATTAGCCATGATGGTGTATTGGTATTGGTGTTATAGATTTTTGAGTGGTGAGTATCGTAAAATGATTTTTTCGCCAGCCAGCAGATTCAATTCGTAGGCTGACGGGTTGATCGCCTTGGCCCATATGTAATAGGTTCCAGCAGTTATATTTTCGGTCTCCGTGTCAGCTATGTGTATTTGCACGACGCCATTGACTGCATCCGTTTTGGTGATACCGCCGCCAGAGATTGATTTTTGTATAATCGCATCGGCCCAAGTGCCGGTGTAGCTTGATGGAAAGATCCCGAAATAGATGTCCCAGGTTGCGGCTGAGATGTCGACCACGGCAGCGTTTTCGTCGGTGATTGTGAGGTTTAAAAAAATGTCCTCTCCAATGGATTTGGTGATGGGGCTCATGTGGTTGGTGGTTATTGGTTGAGATTGTTTAGGATGTCGGAGTAGGCATCAATTGCCCCCTGCACTCGGGAAAGCGCAGCACGGGTTGCCTTCAGATTCTCCTCCATCGCCAGGATATCTTGCATGAGTGACTGCGATTGCTTCTTCAGTGTATCAGTCTTAGCCTCAATCGCGTCTTTTTCTATCTGCATGTTTTAAATGGTAAGTCTTAGTAAGAATTAGGTGTCAAGCTCAAAAGTCATAGGCTGTCAAGCAAAGTTTTGATTTGTGTCCGAATGGTTTCCGGCGCGTTCCGGTATTTTGTTTTCAGGTTCGAAGATTCCTCATCTGCATCCGCTTGCATCCTGATCCAGCGAGGAATCAACCTGTCTGTGATCTCCGATTCGATCATATCTTTGACGTTCGCGTATTCCGGTAATCCCTGTTCCACGCGTCCCGCGTTTGTACGTTCGAGCACGTAGTTAGCCGCGCGGATTTCTTCCGGTGTGGCGTTCCTGAATGTTATGTTTATATCTGCCATGATTTTTAAGGTTTAGAATTAAGAGTGTGGCGACATTTTGACAAACCCTGAAGCGTCGACGTAAAGCTGCCCCGGAACGGCGGGGTCGCTAGTTCCGGGGTCGGTTGTGAACCCGAAATCGGTTGCTGAAATCTTTCCGAGCGCATAGACGTCGCCATCAGGTTTTGCGCGGAAAGCAATAGCGTCAGCAGCAGTTTTTACATATAAAATATGATCTTCCAACGTAAGGTTTGTTTCGAAAAAAGCATCGTTTGAGTTTACCTCGAAAAGTCGTGTGTCGTATGACCCAAACCCTGTCGCTGTCGTTTCATCCTTAATAACCGCGAAACAGTCATTTTCTTCGTTTCCACGAATACCGATTACAACGTGTCCTGATGCTTGGCCTTCTATAAATGTTCCAAAAGTTGAACCATCGACTAATGCAGTTATGTCAGTATCGGACGACGTGTACTGCGTGAACAACCCACCTGCGACATACATTTTATTTCGGGTTCCGGTCTGCAAATAGATGTCATTATTCCCTGCCGAATCCCTCAACTGTAACTCTGTATTCCCGTCAGCGTCTCGTGTTCTTAGGTAAATCCGCAAATTTGATGCTTCGTCTTGTATATCGAGTCGCCCCCCGTATTCAGTCGCATAAATAATAGCCGAGTTCGTCTCTGAGGGTCCGCGAACCGACACAAGCCCGTAATCACTTGAATTGACCTGAGCCGTAACGCGAACGCTATTTACGTCTGTTTTACTGTAAGCATAAAAGGACCCGCCGTAGATGTTGCTGTATAGCAGTGTGCCTAGGTTCCCGTCGCTGTTTAATACTGAAACAGCGCCAGCATCGGAAGCAACGTCCAGCGCGATCCTTGCGCTTCCAGCATCGTTATAAATGTCGAGGCGTCCGCCTTCGGAGTCGGCAGCAAGTCCGAGAAGGTTCGTTGATCCGTCAGTGATAAGAATCGACAAATCGTTGTCGATTCGAAGTCCGTCGGTGTTGTCGAGTTCAAACGCCTTCCCCGCTCCGAAGGCTCTTATTGCGACCCCGTGAACCGAATTTGATCCTGCCGCTTCCAGCGCCAAGGTGCTTTGAACTGTCGAAAGTTGTCCCGTTTGATGACCTGAAAGGAAAAGCTGAACTGAATGCGCGTTCCCTGTCGTGTAATCATTTGCATAAAGGAGAGCGTAAGATTCCGAATCGACCGAACTTGTCATACGGATTTCGTTTTCGTCGATCAAAACGTCGCCTTCAGTTCCGCTAATAGTCAGTTGACCCCTGAACGTCCCGTCATTGATTTCGATTCCTGTTTCATCTATTCGAAACCCTTGGCCAGCGGCTCCGGTAACAAAACCGGCTGACTGAATAGCTCCTCCGGTTGCGATCGTGAGTGTTGCCGCGTCTATGGTGTCAGAGGTTATTTTCCCCGCTGCCAGACTTGATATTTTTGCGTTCGTAATGATCCCGTTCGCGATGTTCGCCGTCGAAGCGATGATTTCTTCGGTCCCGATCTGAACGGCGCGAATCGAATTTGCTGCGATTGCATCAGCCGTGACTGCGCCGGTCGCGATCTTTGTTGCCGTGACTGCGTCCGCTGCGAGTTCAGTCGCAGTGATCGCGCCTGCATTAATTTGCGTTGCAGTGATCGTATTCGAAACAAGTCGGTCGCCTGTGATCGTTCCCGCTGCGATGTCAGCTGCGACAATTGTTCCTGCTGCGATTTGCGTTGTCGTGATCGTTCCCGATATGATGTTCGACGCTGCGATCGTTCCTGCTGCGATTTTTGCGCCTGTGATCGTTCCCGCTGCGATGTCGCCTGCGACGATGGTTCCCGCTGCGATCTTCCCGGCGATGACTGCGCCTGCTGCAAGTTCCGTCGATCCGACTGCGCCTGTCGCGATTGCAGCCTGTTCGACTGCGTCCGCTGCAATCTGCGTTGCCGTGATCGCGTCCGCTGCAATCTGCGCAGTGTCAATTGCCCCGACAGCGATTGCAGCCTGTTCAACTGCGCCTGCTGCGATTGCAGTTGCTGTCACGGAGTCAGCGACAAGCTGAGCGCTGCCGACCGAATTTGAAGCCATTTTCGCAAGCGTGACAGCGTTTGCGGCAAGCTTCGCGGTCAGGACTTCGCCGTCGTCAAGGACCTTCTGCGCATCGACCCAAGTCGTTCCGTTCCAACGATAAATTCGATTGTTTTCCGTGTCATCGAAAACGACGTCGCCTTCGATCAGAATCGCGGTCGCGATTGCGTCCTTGTCATCGAACAGCGTGACCGTTCCGTCAGTCCTGACCGGGGTCGTCCATGATCCGACAAGCAGGTCGTCAAAGGTTTGTTCTGATTCCGATTGCCAGATAATCCCCGCAGCCGGTTTCGTGACCGACCAGCCCGCCGGGATTCCGTTTCCAGTGTTGCCAGTCGGGACGCCTGTCGAATCGGCTTTGTAAATTCTGACCGTTTTATTTCCCTTTGCCCCGTCTTCGACGATCCTGACCGGCGTCGACCAAGTTGTCGAACTATCGGTCGCCGTCGCGTCCGTGACGGACCAAGAACCAGTTGACGCATAAAGCGGATCGCTTCCGTCAACGAAAGCGCCTGACCAGCTTGCAGGCGGGGTCAGCGTAAGCGTTCCGAAGTTATAGCTTCCGCCCGTCGGAGTTGAAGGCGCAGAAGCCGATCGTCGATAAATTGTCGATACGTGAACGGATTTTCCGTCAGTTCCGTCAGTTCCGTCAGTTCCGTCAGTTCCGTCAGTTCCGTCCGTTCCGTCCGTTCCGTTTTCAAGAACTTTTTCAGGCGACGACCAAGTCGTCGAAGAATCAGTTCCGGTTTGACCGACAATTGAAAACGTCGCGATCGAAGAATAAAGCGGATCAGTTCCAGCCGGTAAAGACTGCGACCAGCTTGCAGGCGCGGTCAAAGTGTTCGTCGTAAAGTTATATGATCCGCCGGTCGGATTTCCCGGCGCAGAAGCCGATCGCAGGAAGACCGTTGCGACGTAAACGGAAATCCCGTCGTCGCCCGGCGTCCCGTCGGAGATTTCAAGCGTCGTCGCGCTGACTGAGGAACTGAATGCAGAATAATTCCCCTGCCGGTCCTGTTGGAGAACTTTGAAGTAAAGCGTCGTTGCGGATGAGTATCCTGATAACGAAAAAGCGTTTGCTGTTGCTACCCGATAAGAAGGTGATCCGAATCCGGAGTCGGTATCTATTGCTACCCGATAAAGGCTGAAGTCAGGAACTCGGTCATCGTCCCATGTCAGATAAACCCCTTCCGTGACAGCGGTGGCTACCAGATTGGTAGGAATAGGAGGTATCTGATCAGCCAATACGAGAGACTTTGAAGCTGACCAGCTGCCACCCTGGTAGTAGTTGTTCGTGTTCGTCTTGAAATACTTGGTAGCGAGACCTGCATTGTATGAGTTCCCCACGTACACCTGATCAAATTTCTCGTGATACCAGAGGACCAAGTCTTCCCGTTTAATCACGTATCCCCAGTTTGTGGCTGAGTGTCCGACTGTAGTAGATGCATAGCGTCCACGATAACTCGTGACATCGTAACGAGCACCCGCGATCAAAGCGACCGTCTCGATACTCATTATCTCACCATTCATAAACAACAGCAACTCATTGTTCTCAGCCTGAATAGCGTCCCGAGATTGCATCAGCGTAGTATAGTCTACGTTGGCAGTATCAAACTCGATTTCGAAAGTAGTCGGGCCTGCTTCGTTGGCGACCACTTCATTCAGAACAAATCTGGAGGCGAATGATTGTTGACCTTCCAGGTAAGCGGGTTCGCTCGTCCACGTATCACTGTCATTAAAAGTGATATCCCAGCTATTTATTGATTTGGTGTGCCGGTCAGCGAAAACGCCTACGTAGTTTTTCCGCTGACCGGTGAGACCATAGGGAAGGTTTACCAGATCCCAATACTCCAGAGGGTCAGGAGTCGGAAGAGTGAGGTCAGGAACCGGATCGGGTGCTGGCTGATATTCTCCAGGGAAAGTTCCACGCTCTTGGACAAACGAGATACTCCATACATTTCCTTTTGGCTTAACCTCCGTAATCCGGCAGAGCGTGTTTAAAGAGTAGGGTGCATAGTTCAGTTCGAAGATATGACCGGCAAGAAATGGTTTACCTCTGCGAGCAGTCTCGACATTGACGTTATCCGGATTGATCGCTGAGTCCCGCTTTACGTCTATGGTTCCCGAGTAGAGCGGAGTTTCCTTTGCTGCTATGTATCGCTCGCCAAACGACTGCGCCTGTTTGCTCCACCAGTACCAATCGCGGGTAACGGAGTCGGTTCTGGTTTCGCCCATCACAGTTTTGTTGTGCAGAGAAGAAACTGTCAGGGAGGTTTTACGAGACCCCTTTTCAATGTTGATATAATCGACAGCGACGGTGGATACCGTGTCTTCCCAGACAGGCATATTGATGTCAGGCTTCCCGACGAGATCCGCTTGATAGATGGTCTTGAATTGGGATGGACTCGCTATCGTGACAGCTTCGTGCGGAAACCAATCCATGTTTAGCTTTCCGTCTCTCAGGGATACGAAACCATCAATGTATGAAAGGATGTCCTTGATCCAGTCTTTTGCTTTTTTGGACTTGGTAAACTGAGGACTCAGGTGGCCTCGCTGAGCTTCTCCGTAAGCTGCATTTGACTCTGTCTCAACGCGGGTATACTTGGTCACCATGTCGTCCATATCGAACGCGACGTCTTGATCTATCCCCAGCCCGGCACGAGGGTGGGTGACAAGGCGATGCAGGACTCCTATGGGATTACAACCCTCGGCAAAAGCGCTCGAACCGTAAGTAGTTGCCGAGTGAGTGAACTCACAAAGCGTCCGAAACTGTATAGTCACATTAGGAACCCGAGCAGAGTTCTCGCCCATGTAGAGATTCTGAAACACAACGTAAGCCTGCCCTTTGTAGGCTGGGTGAGTCTGACCTGCATGAAAACCGTTTAGCGTACTAGACGCCAATTGCGTCTCAGTCCCATAGTAAAGGGTCATTGTTGTCTGGACATCAGTGAATCCCCCATCGGTATCAAATGTAAATACCTTTGAGTTGTCGGAGCCATTCCAATACGAGTTCAGGTTTGTAACAACCTCACCATTGATTGATATCTCACCGATCCACTCGATTGTTCCGTGGTTCAGGAGTCCAGCAATGTTACCATGGTAGTGTGTATGAGCCTCTCCGGTTTTAGTCGCCTTCGGGTCTGTATTCTTACAAAGCCACTTCAGCCCGAGGTTTCCATTTCCACGCACATCGGGCAGCGGTTTTGCTTCCTGGTAACTGGAAAGTCTGTCCGACTCCGGTTGCGAGAAGTCGGTAGGTATATCAGCTTTTGGCGCAAGAAAACTCATTTATAAATACGGTAGATTCCGGTCCCGAGAAATTGTTTAACGTCTTCAAGCGAGGTGATCATTACCCCTTTTTTACGGTGGCAATGGATCAGGTGATCCTCGTCGATCATCTGGCAAAGGTGGTGCTCACACTTCTTTATCTTCAGCGCGAGCAGGTCGCCGGTCATCAGTCCATCCTCGAGATCGATGCGTTTGATATGGTCCCTCACTTGAGGCGAGCGAAACCAATCGCCGAGCAAAGACATCTCATTATGCTCATGCCAGTGCATGGGGATTTTACTGGGCATATAGACGTCGCCTTCCTCTATCATTCCAATCTCGACCGACATCGCATAGATCAGTCCGACACAATTCACCCCACCGTTTGGTCCCTTAACCATACCATTGGCGTGGAAGGGAGTCCCGACCCAAGAATCCGCAGATGCCTTGAGCCGAGACTTTGCTGATGATACACAGAAATATGGCTTACTTTCCGACACTTGGAGTCTCTCCCTGAACGGCATCGAGTTTCTCGGGGACAAATGGATGACCCCCGAAGTTTGCGTAATTGCTCCACTGATCCAAGCACTGCCATTTGGATCCACCGCAGCCAGGGTAAGCTGTGACGTTGCCATCAGAGGCATCCAGTTTCACAGAGTCAACGGGACGGTTGAGCGTAAAAATTCTATCAGTTCCGGCGCTACCAGCTTCAGTCTTTCGGATCAGTCGGATCTGGTAATTATCTCCGGATCCGACCTCGATGTATCCACCGGCAAATCTATCGCCCGGGTTACCGTCAGGATCGTTTGCTGCAGTCAAGGTGCCACTCAGACCATTGACCTCGAGCTTGTAGTCGTTCGCACTCAGGTCGGAGCTTGTGGACGTTCCTGTGGATCCGAGTGCTGCGACATTAACACCACAGTTCGCATCGCCAAATACATAATTGCATTTCGCTTGGATCGCGAACCCAGGTAGGCGCTTTTCGAATAACCCTCCGAATGCGGCGAATTTAGCCGTAAGGCTTCTACCTTTACCGCTCAGGCTCTTCAAGCTGCCCACAAACACTGTCGAGAATGTGGATGGGGTCGATGGGTCTCCCTCAAGTATAGTGAGCGTCACTAGGCGCTCAAGCCCTCCCTCGACAAATTCTAATAGCGGATTATCTGCTTCGTGAGCATAAGCGATGACTGCCTCCTCATTAAAGAGCCTGGTCCCCATAGTCATGCTCTGCATGGTCATCTTGTAGGGACTGTAGGAGTTCGATGAGATCGTCACTGCCTGCTCCCAATCAATCAGTCGGATGTTCGACTTCCCGGGAACCCCAAAGGCGAAATCAAAGGCGTAGCATCGGGGAGAGGAAACTTCATCGTCTGGGTTTGCCAACTCCCACGGCAACTGAATAAAGCTCAGATTAGTGGATGCGTTGTCCCGCCCTTTGAAATCGAGTTTCAGTTTCTCGCCCTTGAACCGTACCTTGAATGCGTCTGGCGTTTCAGCTGTCGCGGTCGAGGGCTGGAAGAATGCCGAACAGGTAAAGGAGTTTAGGCGCCCTTTCTTATCTGCCCAGAAATTAAGTAGGTAAGCGGTCTCAGTTAATCCCAGAGTGAGGAAGCTTCCAGACTGCTCGTATTTGAAAGAGTCCTCCTGATTCTCGAGCAGGCGCTCTCTGCCCTGACCGAAGTCCTTATGTTCGATCGGTGTTACATACTTCTGCTGAGTCCCGACTCTATTTGGTTCCAGAGTAAAGGTGCCATCGACAGCTGCCGATACGATACTAACCCGGTGAGACCATGGTGAGTCCTCAAAAAAATTGATGGTTTGCTTGCCAACCTCGTCGGTAATTCCCCTGACATCGATGTCACCCAGATACCCGAACATGAGCGGCGCGACGTTGTCATAAGTATTCGCATCGACAGCGTAACTTCCTGCACCATCCCAAGATACATAGTGCTGACCGGAGAATAAAAAGTCGTCGGTGATATCGTCGCGTGTATCCGGAAAGATTGGCATCGCGATGCGCTTTGTTCCCACTGTCGCAGCGAGGGTCTGGATGTCTTCAAGATCGGATTGAGTCCAATCGGGAGTAAACGACATCTTGTAGCGAGGGTGTAATGACTCGGGCTGTCTGGCTTCCTTGCCAGTTTCACCCATTGATGCATCGACATCGATGTTCAACTCCAGACTAACCGGCTCGATCCAATCAGGTTCGACTAAAAATAGTTCGACATCGATGCCGCCGATTGTGGTTGATACTATCATTAGATCAACCTTCCTTTATTGAGTTCCATGATATCTACGATCTTGGCTTCGCCCTCTGAACTTTCGAAATAGCGTTCAGCGGATTTCCGAGAATCAACTACGATCATGTTCACCCCAGCTGTCCCAGTGTTGCCACTACGGATGGAATCTACTTGAGCTTGAAACCCAGCAGGACCACCGGCTTTCCTGACCGCATCGGCAGGCATTACAAATTCACCCGCATGCACGAGTCCTTTTACATCAAACTTGGATCCATCTCCCGTGTATCCGCCTTCAGCGAAAAATCCCCCCGCGCCACTTCCCTTAGCAAGAGCCGTTGAAGTAGCGGTTCCGGAAATTTGAGCAATCGTAAATGCTGCGCCTCCCGCTTCTGCTGCACCACCAAGTGTTGCAATCGATGCCGCGACCGCTGCGGGTGCCCACGCTGCCGCAAGTGCGGACGCTTGTATTCCGGCTGCACCTACTGCGGTCGCTCCGAATACTTTACTAAGCGTTGCCATGGTGATCTGTGTCGTGATCCACTGAGCGAGCATTTTGGCAAATGAAGATACGATAGAGTTCGCCACTTCAAGGCCAACATTCTCAAGTGCGCCTTGCCAGTCCATGGTTCCTTTGATTAATCCCTCGATAGACTCCTGAAGTCCTCCGGTGAAAGATTCTTGGATACTCATAATGTTGTCATGGATCTGGTCCGCAACAGTACCGACCTGGGTCTGGTAATCCATCAGAGCCGCTGCTGCCGCGCCGTAGTAATCCTGAAAATGCTGAGTAGCATCGCCGAGGTCGTTAAACTCATTAATACTCTGTTGGACGCGAGTCGGATCTTCAGCACTCACTCCCACGGTATTCTGTTCCTGGGAATATCCCTGTATCCGTTTCTGTGCTGCTTCGATTGCCGTGGGATCATCTACGGTAGAACCATACACTGTCCAAAGATCGATCAGCTTCTGGAGTTCCGCTTTCTCTTGAACAACCAAATCTCTAATGATCTCCCTGGAAGTTGCCGTTTCGCCATTCTTCTCAGCTAAATCTTTCTCATATCTGATCTGGTCAATTTTGCGCTCAATTATTGACGCAGTAAGGTTGACTTGCTCTTTGGCTGCTGTTTTTTCATCCTTCGCCCGTTGCTCAGCCAGTTGCTTTAATTCAAGTTCAATATTAACCCTGTCAACAACCTGCTTAGCGCGAAAGACCTCTAAAACTTTATCTCCTTTTTCTGGATCTCTGAATCTGGAAACCTCTTTCACTTTTTGAGCATCCAAGTCTTTCAAGACCTGAAGTTCGTCCTTAAGATACTGAACCCTTTCCTCTTGTGTTTGGTTCGCTTTCCTTAATTGGGCCAACTTGGTATCCCGCTGCTTGAATATTAAGTGCTCAGATCTTATGGCATCATCGTATTGCTCAGTGCTAGTTTTAACCAGGTCAGCCTCCCTCTTTGCCGCAGCGATAACTAGCGCATTCTTTACCCGTTCCCTTCGAGCGGTCTCAGTGTTGGCTAATTTTTGTGTTAGCTTAGCCCGTGCAATCCCATCTTCGTAGGCTTTTATTTGAGCAAGGGTGATGAAAAGCTTTTCACTGATAGCAAGCGACTCAGCTGACGCTCTTGTAGCCCCCAATAATGTTCCGTCGCCACTGGTTATGGCTTTCTCCTTCGCCTCTTCTTGTTGTTTCTGAACGAGCCGTAGAATACCTAACTGTTTCTCTGCGGAAGCTATCGCCTCATCAGATGCATTTATATTAGTTATGATATTGCTGGATGTACTCTTTTTAATCGCAGTATTAATCCTATCAAACTCAGAAATGATCTTATTAGCAGCGACCTCCGTTGCGGATGGTAGGGCACCGAGGGCAACTAATATCGCTTCCATCGTATCAGCGATACCCTGAAAAATATCTGATGTGAATTCGCCCGAAAGTACACGGAATGTGTCCCTCATGGTAGCAGTCAAACCATTGAAGGTCCGCGACTGGAGTTCCATCGCCCCAGCCGACTTTGAGAACGTGTCATTCAAGATCGCCCACACCTCATCTATCGAGTGAGCCTCCTTGGCTAGAAACTGGAGTTCCTTTGCTGTTTTACCAGAAATAAGACCAAGCTCAATCAAGCGCAATGTTGATTCCCCTACAGCGGTTCCAGACTCAAGTCCAGCTGCCAGACGCCCCATCCACATAGCTGTCTCACGAAACCCGCGTCCCACGGACGAAGCAGCATCACCCACTAATCGCATACCAGCTTCAGTGGACAACATTCCGTCCGACAAAACCTCCAGGACTTTATTAGCTTGAATGATCTCTGGAAGTTCGAATGGAGTAAAAGCAGCAAAATTCACTAACTGCCCGATTCTTTCTTCAGCTTGATCAACCGAACCAAGTAACGTACGGAACGCAACTGTCTGCTGTTCGACGGTAGCGTTGAATGCAACCCCACCGGCAACAAAATTTTTCATCGCGTTGACAGTGCTAGCTATCGCGTTAGCCACTCCTAGGCCACCCGCTATCCCTAATCCCTGTAGCAGCCCCTGACCTACCTTAGAACTAAAATCCGAAGTGTCCTTAAGGCTACTCTTAAGATCCGTGGTAGCTTTTTGAGCCTTCTGGATCCCCTGAATGTCCGATTGGATCTTGAGCAATACGTCGATCTGGCTATTAGGCATCTAAGTCTCTTTCTTTTGACTTGAACCACCTTACGGCGGAGGGTTTATTTTTCTCGCTCGCCAACGGACCAGCGACAGATGCATACGCCCCACTAGAGCGGATATCCTGTAATGCGTTCTTCCTTACAATAGCTGCGAGAATTTGTTTCACTTGAGGAACTGTGAAATCTGCGACGGTTTCCCAGTGAAAGCCCGTGGCAAGGACGATGTCGGCGCAGACTCTGTCCCAGTACTGTCCAGATGTGAGGATTCTGCCGCGTCCCTTATCGAGTTTAGTTTTTGGTTTATCGCGGCGATGCGCTTTGCCCACGCCGCGATCCTGGGGTCCATCTGCTCGCCGACCTTATCGAGTAGTGCATAAATGGAATCATCAGTAAAGCGGTCAGCCCATTCGAGTTCTTCGCCAACTAGATATGCAACCTGGGCAGGAAAATTCCCACTCAGTTTCATATATTCCTCTATGTTCCTCAAGGGAGGGAGCTTGTAAGAATGTTCTTCTTCAACTCCCTCCCATGTTGTCAGAGAGAACTTGTAATCATTCTGTGTATCATTCATACGACTACAAGTTATACGGTTGCGCCATTAAAGGTGAGTGTGAATGTGCCATTGATTGTGACCATGATGGCAAACTCGGAGAATGAATCATTCTGGAAGCTCGTTTCGCCATCTGGAGAACAAGTGCAGCTAAATTCGTTTGTGAGAATCGACACTGTATTGGATGCATCATCGGGATCACCTACCCACAAACGACCCACGCCTGCGCGATAGGGATTGTTGTAGTAATTGAGAAGCTCGGTGGATGCTTCGTCTGTCGTTAGACGCATTGTCCAGCTGATACCGGTTACGACTGTGCGGTCGGTTTCGATCAGGCCGGATGTTGTGTTAACTTTTTTACGTTCGAGTTTTTCGACGTTGGGAGTAAGCCCTGCTACGTTAACGAGAATGTTTTCCTGAGACCCACCAGATTCTTCGAAGCCGAAGTAAATAGTTTGTCCCACGATAGACTCCGCTGGAGTAGCTGTTTCGCTGGGTAATGTGATTGGAACTGCCATGGTGTGTTTTGGTTTAAGGTTTAGGAAGTCGTCCTAAGACTATGTTAAATGGTTGATTTGTTCTTTAAGTTAATGAGACGCATATTGATTCCTCCTACGTCTCCAATGTTTGAATACGGATCGTCTCCAGGTTCAAAAGGATCGGATAGGGGAAATCCACATAAGCACGAGAGAACTTCTCTCACGACAAGCCCGGGATCTTTATTGAGTCCACCTGCTGCCAGGTTCACCTTGCGATTCTCCTCGATAGTAATAGGGAGGTCTACACTCAGCATGAGTCTGCCTCGCCGGGATACTACATCCAGTGGAGTGCCTCCGGTATCCTGCCAGATGATAATAACCAGCCCATCCGATTCCAGTGCGGCTTCTCTCGCAGGGGTCTGAGGCCATGTGCCATCGTCAGCAATGACAGTGATCCCATCCAACGGAGCATGCGCCTCGATGAGTGTCTTTGCAGTAGACTGTAAGTCCTCGATGTTCATTTTGAAAACGTAGATAACTTTCTTCCGGTAGATCTGCTAACAGCGTTTAACCGGCGCATCATATCGCGCTCGTTTGCGTGTTTAATACTTTCGTAGATATGGGGAACCCTAGAACCGATAGCCTGCGTCATTCTTGCTTCAGCCGAATGCTCACCCGTGTCACGAGCACTCCACGGAGACTTGTTTCTCATCAAAATATAAGGACTGGCAGTTATCGCGTTGGTTGAATTATCCCATACGCGACCGCGACCTCGGTGCCTTCCATACCACTGGGGGACTCTGCGACCAAATTTCTCAGCTGCTCGCGCCCAACCACCCTTAGCCATTCCAACATTATCCACACGTTTCTTGGTGTAAGCCCTCACCGCTTTGTGGTCAGTCGTTACATATTCCCATCTTTTCTTTTCTCGAATAACACCTCGGTTATCTCGATTCTTGTGGTGCATCGCGGGGATCATTGGCCCAACCGCTGCGTTTTTTAAGGGACCAGATTTGAAGCCTTGGAAAATCCTTTCGAGCGCACGGTCGTTCTTTGCTGTATGGCGAGTAGATAAACGGACGATTTCCTTCATCAAAGCGAAGCCACCGATAGGCCGAATACTTTTTGCCTTCTTACGTTTCCAGAACCAAGGTAGGTATCCTAGCCCATACCAAACATCATCGTGAGTCTTCTTCTGACCCTCTTCCTTGGTCTTAGGTGGAGTCCAATCTATCAACCTCTCGGCAAGCAATCCCATCTGAGTTTTCAGAGCTTTGGGCAGCGAAACGCCTCGAGCGTTAGCGTATGTGCTAAGCGCCTGGGAGAATCCGTCTAGTTCACTGAGGTTGGTTTCTGGCATCAATAGACCTTACATCTAAAAGTATAAAATAGGGGATCTTGTCTGCTGTTCTTTATCCTGAAATTCAGGCTTTCTGCGGTGATCTCAAATGATGTGCCTTTCTGGTTTGATCCAGCAGGCCAATCTGATTTTAAAACCCTGACGATTGCGTCCTGCCCTTCGTCTTGTTCTAAGGTGCGTTCTGCGTTTTCAGGCTCTATGAATTGCGCCAGCCCCTGAACCGACTCGGTCGCTACGAGAAAGGTTTTGCCTCCCCGTAGGACCAAGTCGTTGAAAGCGTCTAATGAAGCTTGTTCAAGGTCGGTCACTTTACGATTATATCGTTAGAGAAATCGTGATGGAGTCGCCTGTGTTATCACCAGCTGACGATGAAACGGCAGCAGTAGCGCGAACATAGCGACGGACATTATCAGGAAAACGATAGCGTTGCTGGATAGCTGCTGCCGTGCCGGGAGTTTCGGTGCCGGTAGCAACCGTTGTTCCCAATCCAGCTACAGCGGCAAAGGAGCTGTTGTCTGCTGAGTCTTCGATGGTTACTGTGACAGTCTCGGTGTCAACGAGAGCGGAGAGGACAGGGATGTCCAATACCAACTCGATGTTCTCGGTCAAAGCGGATCCAGAGGAAACGTTAAGATCGATTGAGCCTGTGCTGCTAGATGCTCCAGCAGCGGCGAGTGCGACGGTCTTGATAAGATCTGCGTCTTTAATATTTCTGGCCATGATGGTAAGTCTTACTAAGATTAAGATTCGATTGCGTCAGTGTTGACGATGCTGTCAGAGACAACGATAGTCACACCTGTGGATTCTTCCACTGCGGCTTTCGCTTCAGCAGGAGTAACAGTTTTGCCACTAAGAGAAGTTCCCTTCAACGTGATGGCAGCAGTCATGCTCTTGCGGAGCTGAGTCATGGAACGCTTGCTCATAAAAATATGAGAAGGCTGCTTGGCTGCCGGGAACATTTCGAGCCAATCGATGATCAGATCTTCTGTCAGTCCCTTGCCTGAGTCGGCTGTCAGATTACAGATCCGACCTGCGCTCCACTTGGAAGCCATTTGCAGACCAATCCATCCACCGAGGTCATTTACATAACCGGTGTATTTCTTGGTAGAGTCGGCTGAGTCAGTCAACTGCTGTGTGCGCCATTCGCCGAGCGTCAACGTCGTGTTGTTGCCCATGATCATGGTTGTGTCCTGCTCGCCGAAACGAACTCCGAATACAGAGGATGCAGTGCCAGCAGTTGTGCCGCCTGCGTCCTTAGTATACTCACCACCAAAAGCGGTGAAGTTCTTTAGACCTTGGAAACCCTTGGTATCGTTTGCCGCGCCGTAATACAGCTGGCTTACAATGTGCAAGAGAGTAGACTTCGCAATACCGGAAGCCTCGAGACCCAGCATGTGAGCAACTCCGCGTTCGTCGGCATCGATAACTTTCTTGTCACCTTCGATCTGTCCGTCGAGGATAAAGCACTCGGCGATACCGTTTTCGAACTCAGATTTCCCGGGAGACACACCCTCGTTAGCGTTACGGAAAGCAACACCAGGTAGGGAAGTCCTCATGGACGTTTTATAACTCGTACCATTAATGGTGCGAACGGGGAAGATCTCGATCTCTGGAGTCTCCGTGATTACTTCTTCGATCAACCCGACGACATCGTCGGAACCGTTGAGTTTTGCTACATCAAGTAGATTTAAGTGAGCCATGATTATAGTGCTTTCGCTTTAAGGTTTTCGCTGATAGCCGCAGTCAAACGAGCGAGACCAACTAGCTCGGGTGCTTTAACTACTTCTTTCTTTAGAGGAGGATGACCTCCGGGTGCAGGTGCTTCGAATGCAGCAAGGACCGCTTCTCCGTCGTCAGCTGCACTTAAACATGCGGCTAATACGGCAGGACGATTTTCTTCCTTGATGTTCTTGGCTTCGATCTTCGCGTTGATCTTCTCTTCGCGTACGGTTTCGAGTTTGGCAGAAAGGGTCGTGACCTCGGCTACGGAAGCTTCGAGTTCAGTTACCTTTGCATCGCGCTCTGCGAGAACTTCGTCGTAGGAAGCCTGAAGTGTTGCATTGGCCTCTTTGGCTTCTGCTAGCTTAACTTCCAACGCATCATGTTTCGCTTGAATTTCTTCAATGGTCATTTTGGTGCTTGGTTCGGTTTTTGTGCTAGCAGCTGCTAGCTGTTTGATATTTTGAAATGCCGGAGTATTTACCAAAGAGCCGATTGCTCCATGGATCGGTAATCCAGTGATCTTGCCGGTCTCGGTGTCGATCATCACTTCAGGTGAAAAATATGAATAATTTTTGCCTTGCACGGCATCGATTCCGCTGGATGTCCACTCCACTTCTAGTCGGATGCCATCGTCCCAGTAGAAACGATTTGGGATAGCTGCTGCGCCTTTTCCTTCGTGATCGAAGTCAATGTATGGTCGGGATACATCTCCCGCTTCAGCGGCTTTCAGCCAACTCTGTAGATCGTCATCAAGTTCCTGAGCTGCTGCCTCATCCACGGTCACGGTTACCACCGCAGCGGATCCGTCCTTCTTTGCGTGGATGGTGTGTGTCCCTGGAGGTGCGTATTCTAAAGACTTCTTTTCAGAGATTCTTTCCTGGGCGCATTTGATTATAAAGGCTTCTTTTGACATTATCGTTTGGATGGTTTTATAAACTTCCGTTTGGATTTATCAGGTTGCAGTTTCGGTTCGGTCGGGGGCGTCTCGGTGGGTTTCTCCACCTGCGCGTTTGCCGACAACTCGTTGGGGTCAAGCAGACAGATTTCCCCGCGCTCAACTTTAAATTCTTTAGCGAGCGCACTGATCTCAGCTGCCTCAACTGCTTGCTGTCGGGTCTCCGCTTTCCAGTCCATACCCCAGCGCGAGAAGTATTCTCTTCGGGTTAGTAGGCCGAGCTTCACATCTTCCCGATCTGAATCAGCTTCACGACCGGCGTCGACCGTGAGTTTAGCTGGAGTTTGCCATTCGGTCTCGCGCCAGTCTGCCGGTGCTCCCCGTAATGCCCCAGACTTAATGTCTTCCAGTATCACGTATTCCCATACTTGCTGGAGTCCGGTAGCGAGGTTACGCTGCCAGTTCTCGATCACACGTTGAGCGGTAGCCACATCGCGACGAGTATCTGCGCCTCCTACCTTGTTTCCTTTTAGAAGCGAAGGTGGGAGACCTGGTCCCATGCAGATCAGATCTGTCAGGAAGTCCATAAAGCCCATCCATGCGGGTGAAGGTCTGCCGGATACATAAGGATCGAACTCATCGCCCTTACGCATCACCTTCGCTTCAGGTGAGAAAATAGTTCTGTAGTAATTAGTAATCTCGGGGATGCTGTTGGCCACATCCGCATCCTGCATACTTTCGCCAATATAGTCATCGGTCGGTAGTTCTCCATCAGCCGTCTTGATAATATCGGTCTTGGAGGATCCATCCTTCACGGAGGCTTTCTCCAGCGCGAGAATGTCATCCACATCGTGACTCACGTTGATTACGGAAGCCAGTATAGATACGCCACGTTTTTGACCGGCTCTCTCTGGAAGCCAGTAGTGAACCATATCGCTGGCAGGAACGTAACTGTCTTCGCGCCAGATATAGTTTAAAGGTCGGGCATAGGCATCGAGTTCAATACCATCAGGGTTGCTGTTGTGTGTGTTTTTGGATACGATGTCATGGGACTCAATCAATTGCATCCTGGGGCGACCGGAAGGTCCGTAAGTGTTCAGGCTAAAGATATCGCCATCAACCAGCATTGCCCTGAAAATGACGGCTTGTAATGCCTCGAAAGGAAGCCGCGATTCGATGTCAGCATTTTTGCTCCAGCCCTTAAACGCCTTCAATGCCTTCTCGTTCCACACGGGATCTGAAGACATGGGTATGGGTGTAAGTCCTGTGCCGACAGTGAATGTTACTAGCCGTTCGATGAGTCCTCGGACCATCGGGGAATTCTTGTAAAGGTATCGAGCCTTTCGCAGGATCTCGCGCCGGGTTACCTTACTAAGGTCTTGTCGGGCATTCTGGATGGGCTGGTCGAGCGTGGACCGGTTATTATTGGACTTGGATGCCTCGTATCCTGAGGATCCTACATCAGACGCTCGCCATATAAAGTTCCAGATCTCTTTTAATGGCTTCATTTCTTGATGGTGGTAAACTTTGAAGATACGTGCCGGATCGCCTTAATCTCAGCGAGCGCCAGCGTCACAGTTGCGTAGGATACGTAGTCCCGCGCTCTGGCGATGTTTTCGAGTAGCGACTCTGGGTTCCATCCGTAGAAAAGCTCATAGGAAGCAGTGGTGCCATTTGTGGATGAACTGGATAGTGTCTTTCCACTCTCCCATGTTGCTAAGGCTACATCGGCCAAACCATCCAGGTATACATCACGGTCTACACTGGCAGCTTGCGCTGCACGGTATACTTTACGGATGAACTCTTTGAATACGCTGGTAGGAACTGACACTCCCCATATTAAGTATTATTAAGATGGAAAGCACAATATGTAGTATCCTTCAGTCTCCTTTAGTTTCCTTTAATGGTTTCGGAACCTTCAATAAAAACGATCTAGCCTCCGATAGGGTCGCTCTCCCTCCGGTCATCACAAAACCCTTCCTTCTCATCGCCCAAACGTAACTCTCTGACCGTCCTAACTCACAGGCGATTTCGCACACACTTAACAATCTCTCACTCATTTAATTTCTTTCGTCTTTAGGATTCCTACTTTCATTGCAACTGCGAGCGCCATACACTCACAGTCCAAAAGGTGATTGGGCCAATGCCTTGATCGCTTAACCCACATGTGCTTAATTTTCCCCGTTCTGGGGTTGAAGACTTTGTCTTTAAATTCCCCGTCGAGGTGTCTCCAGTATTCATCTGTCGCGAGGTTCTCCAGTATCTCCCAGCGAACCGGACTCGTATCCGAATTTCTAAGACGGTGCAGAATATCCTTGATCGATGGATTAGACCACCTGAGTTCTGCGATCTTCTTTTTCCCCTGATTCTTGGTACCGATATACGGATCGAATATCCTCACACGGTAGGGGAGTTCAAATGACTTTTTGTTCTCCTTATCGTGGGTCACCCACGATTCTGCGTCGTCTCCACGTATTGCAAACCAACCAAAGCGAGCACACTCTTGGTAGACAGTGGTCGCCTCGTATCCGGAATCCACACAGGTGAGATCGGGGTTTACCTGATGCTCGGCCCGAATCGTCTCAAGATCATCTTCAGTGTCGCACTTCCCCCAGGCTACCAATCGTGAGTGACCCCCGGGTATAAACTCTCTGACAATCCACCACAGGTGATCGATCTGCTTATCTGCTGTCAGGATCCGGTAAGTCTTCACGAGTGGAGTTAGTTCTGTGATGACAGCTTCCTTGCGGCCGTTATCGCCTCCTTCGAACTGTGCCATGTCCGGTTCGGCCAGAGTTCCGTTGATGAATCCCTTTAGCCCCTCGAGGCTTTCCATCGACTTGAGAAATTCTACTGCCAACCTGCCCCAGGATGACTTGCGCCACGGGGCATAGGAAGACGGCAAGTGTCGGGAAACCTGTCGGGGATCCGCGTAGGGATTCGTCTGGCGCCAGACTCCATTCCTAAGCATCTTCGTTTTGCTACGATCCCAGATCTTCCCCTTGCAGTGAGGGCATTCGTAGTGCGCCGATTTCTCGACCTTGTCATAATCCCAACCATTCGGGCCACGAGCTTTTTGATCCCACTTGAGCGCCGCCTCACACCCCAGTTTAGGCATGGCACTTTTAGATGGGTTCAATGATAAGACAATCTCTCCATCGCATTCGGGGCATGGCAGAAAATACCTGTGCATGGTTCCCTCTAGAAAATTCCTCCAAATTGCACCCTCCGGAGTTGATGGCGTCGAAGTTTTTAAAATTTTAGGACTCGAGAAAGTTTTAGTTCTCATCTCAGCGAGTTCCAGCGCATTCGCCTCCTTGTCACTGGACTCGGCGAATTTATCTGTCTCATCCATGATCAGGATTCCTACCGGTCGCGATGCCAAATTGGCCGGAGAATTGGAACCAATGAGGGCAAAAACCGAGCCGATGAATTCCATACTCATCCGCTTCCACTTGTGCCGGTCATGGTGCTTGAGTTCCATGAGCGGTTCACAGTCCATAAAAAGAGGCTGGAGTCGCGTCTCTGAAAATGATCCCGCCAAATCCTTATTGGGCATCACCCACATAGCTGGTTGCGGCTTATTTACCAGAGACCAAGCGAGACCTGCCATCATGGTCATGGTCTTTGCCGTCTGAGCACCAAAGCAAAGTGTCTCTGATTCAATCGACGGGTTTTTAAAGTCCTCTAATACATCCCGAACATAGGGCGTTAGCCTGGTGGAATACTGACCCGGCGTATCGGTCTGGATCGTGCCGAGCTGAAGGTTCGCCTCGCACCACTCAGTGACTGATGTCTTTGGTGGTCTTCGGAAAAGTTTCGCGACTCCGTTTAGAAGCGCTTCCTTTACTTCTTCGTGCATGCCTTTTGGATCTCGTCGCAAAGTTTGCCAGTGTATTCATCCAGAACCTCAAACGATAACTCGTGGTCGGCAGGGTTGCACGGAACCGCAAGTCTTGACGGGATGTCCTTGACCATTTTCGCAAGCGTCTTAAATCGGCCAACTACCAGATCGAAAGCTTCGTCCAAACTTACAAGCTCTCGCTCGAGTTGTTTGTTCTCGAAAGATTTCCGGATAGCATCCTCCTCAAGATTCTTGAGCTTTGCAGCGTCCAGTGCAGCCCCTATTCCGGACACTTTAGATAACGCCTCGTGAGCCTGTAGGATAGTGTGCTTGATACCCTTTCCAGTCTTAATATTGGAAGCTTTGAAGCGTCTCGCCAGCACTTGTGGCGAGACGCCAAATTCTTTCGCTAATTCTCTGTCAGAGAGTTGAACCACTAGAGCACAAGTTGTTCGGCGATCTTGGAGTTGTATTGATACTGATCAGCGCCGCCTACAACCGCACCTGGAACATCAGGAACCAGTTGGTCTTTTACGCTTTCCAACAGGATCTGATTCAACTCTTCATTACCAATCTGGAGTGCAATATCTGAAAACAGCATTTTCAATTCGTTACCGATCTCTTTCGGGTCTTCATTGGATGCAAAGATGTTATTGATCCCACTGGAGAGGACTCCGGTGAAGGGAGCGAGTTCGCTCACACCAGCTGTCGCATGAGATACTCCGATCAAGACAGCGACCTTAGCGGCATTCGTTAGGAATGTTTTCGCGTTAGGATCCATTGTAACCTCTCCATCCACTCCTCTGACACATCCACTGGGAAGTGCCACGCAAGCGACCATGAGCGGTATCAGGAGCATCGGCACAATAGCGGTGGGGATTGATTTCTTTTTACGTTTCTCCAGAACCGACCAAACGATCCCGACTACGGTGACCAGAGCGCCGACCAAGGTATCCAGTTGAGGTTCAGCTATGTCTCCGGATGCTACTACGAAGCCACCGGCGAATGTGAGAATATGGCGAATTAAGCCGATAATTGCATTCATGTTTTCTGTGGGTTATGTATTAAGTCTTAATAAGACTACGGTAAAAATCAGTCGCGCCGGGAGTTTTCTAAGAATCTAACTCGCAATTCGTGGTCGTTCACTTTTTCTACAATTGGAATGAAATCGCGTTCAGCCATTTCCAGTGTATAGCGAGTTCCCTGCGCTGCATTAAATTCCAATACCGCCAATCGCCCTTCGGTCTCTTTGGCAAAATCGATGAACGACTTCATCCCCCAGCCAAACATCGGGACGATTATAACGAGGCACAATGTACCAATTAGAGTCGCTAGCAGTTTTATATTCTCCTTGTTGTCACTCATCGATGGTTCTTCACGCATACTTAACCCCATACTAAAGCTGCGCTCTGCGCCTCCGTTTTCGATAAGGTAGTTAATTGACCGGTCTGCGGTTCTATGAATTTAACCTCTGAGTCCGGCGACAGGAACCAAACGATGGCATGGAAGCCGGTTTGAATATCTCTGTAGCTGACAAATCCGACAGCGATACCTTCAGCGGTGCTGTCGCTTGTAACAGCGAAATTCTTTTTAATGAGATTAACAAAATCAATAGCGAAGTCGTCACAATCCCACTTCGGCCCAAAAGAAAGTCCCTTGCGGTTATTCTTTTTGATCAGCCTTTGAGCGGCGGCGATTAAGTAGTCCTCGTTTGGAAATGTGTAAGATCGGTCGTTTACATGCACAACGTCTCCAAAAGTTTCCGTAAGAATCTCCTGAAGTGTCCTGTAACCGATTGGCAATACCCGATCCACTCAAGGTATAATACCTTAAGTATAATGGCTTGTCTATGTCGATATGGCGTAAATATGTCGATATGGCGTAAATATGTCGATATGTCTTAAAGTTTTTTCGTGGGGTGGTAGATTTCGAAATATGCCACCCCATCACTTTGGGTTGCTCTCCCTCGATAAAATTGCTCCATCGTCCGAAGATTCGTATGCGCCATCAAGGAAGCTGTCAGGCCAGGATTCTTGAAGGCTGCGTAGTGATAGGTGCAGGCTGAATGACGCAGGACGTTCTTTGGGTGCTTCACCCCTGATCGGATGAACATCTTACGCTTCTCCTCTTGGTATCTGCGCTCGGACATTGTCCAGCACTCCTTAGGTGCGTAATGCATCCACCCCCACAAATTATCCGGATGCCCGTCCACGTAGGTCCGTCGCGAGGTCTTCAACTGGGCGGCAGGCAATGTTATCCCGCGCTCCTCCCAATTGATGTCCCCGGGGCGCAATCGTTTCGCTGACGAGTATCTGAGCAGACCGAATGCCTCGAGAGCCAATCGACCGATTGCGTGTGAGCCTACATTCGCTTCAAATAGCTTACGGCAATCCTCCACGCTGATAATCTCGATGTCGGAGACTACGGTTTCGTCCTTTACTATTTTCGCCGGATTCTTTCTACAGTATCCCCTGTCGGCCGCCCAGTTGTAGAGTGACCTGATGGACTTCCTGTGGTTTTTCCTGGTAACCGGCGAGTAGGGCAGTGACCGTAGCCACCTTGACAGCTCCATGGGGGTCACAGTGTCCATTCGGTGCGTCCCAAACGATTTTACAAATCTTGATAGATGATTCTTGTACTGAGTCTTCATATCGTCAGATATACCCATCGCCCACTTCTCTTCTTTAAATTGTTCGATGAGATTTTCCACGATCTCTCCTCCATCGCCCTGTCCATACATCGCCCAGCAATTGAGGATGTCCTGTAACGGTACCCCCTCCGTGCGCCTACGGAACTCGATCCACTCACGGTAAGCCGGATCCATTGGGCTACCGATGCTCCGAGAAAAAACCTGCCGTTCTTTCTCGGTGGCGAAATATTTAGACCTGCGTTTTCCGTCTTCGATCCAAAAGATTCCATATGGTCGCTTTCGACCGGATACTGTTCTTAAATTAAATTTTTTCATATGCCCCAGATGCTCTCAGATGCTTTTTCCAGATGCTAAATCCAACATCTGGACTACCGTTATCAACTATTATCAACCAACCAGATCACAAAAAAACCCTGCAAACAAGGCGTTTCCCTTATTTAGCAGGGTTGTGTATCGGGCTGACTGGACTCGAACTTAATCCTTATAATCAATGACTTGCGTGTCTAGATGCTCTCAGATGCGCTCAGGTGCTATTTGGCTTACGCTTTGTTCTCGCGATTACCTCGTAAGTTAAATCGCCCTGCATAACTTCCTCCTCTATGAGGAGTTTGAGGTATTTGCTCCGTGTCATGCCGCTTTTTGCCGACAGTTTGTCAATTTTCTTGAGCACACCCTCAGGCACATTGATCGTCATGTTCTTGGTGCCCGGGCCTATTGCATTTGTATTTTTTGAATCATTCATAATGGGTTTCATTAGTATTAATACCCAAATATACTTGTGAATAAATGTCAAGTGGTCCTAAGATACAAAGTTTATTAATATTAATTTTAGTATAACCAGAACTACTTAACTTATTAGCGAAACTGTCTGTTTAAAAAAAATATCAGCCGATATAAACACATAAGTCGATCACGATCAACGGGATAACAGCTATAGGGTATAACCCTAATGCACGTTCGAGCACTTGTTATTCAAAATTGATTTGACTTATGCAAAAATATTAAGAATTTTTTCTACATGCTTAAAAAACCTCTCATTAGAGTCACCATAACCCTCCCAGGTAAAACAATCGAAGCCCTTCAGGCACTTGCCGACCAGACCAATCGCACGGTGGATCAGGTCGTAAATGAGATCCTTCACAACGCCTCCGAATAGGCGTTTTTTTTCACCCAATCTTACTAAGACTTGCGACGACTTAATGTCTCAACATAACGACATCCTACAGGAACTCCGACTCATATCGGCTCGAATATCTCTTCTCGAGCAGAAGGTGTCGCACACCAGCGAAACACTAACCTGTGCTGAATTTGGAAAGCTGATCAACCGGGCGCCTCGCTGGGTGGCTGATCGAGTCAGAGCGGGGCGAATCCTTTCTTTAACTAAAAATAAGCCGTATAGTATTCCGGCGACCGAACTGACTCGGTTCAGGAATACCGGCATCTAATACGATGAAAATAAACCTATACACACTCGCTGCCTTAACGGGACTTGGCCTGATCTGCATGATCAGTCTCGCGGCACTGGAAACCCAGCTGATCGAATCAGCAGGTAAGCCGAAACTTATAAAGACCATTGATGAAGCTATCAATGGTCCGATTCTAGAGGGTGCCTTCCTGAAAGAGGATAGAGAGAAGAGGTATGTCGTCTCTACAATTCGAGTAAAGCCGAAATCCACCATCGGCTGGCAATATGCTCCCTTTCACACCCTTTACGAGGACCAGCAGGAGGCAGAGCGCCGAGCGGCTATGTATCACCATTGGTCAGTCTTCGAACTGGCTCCCGCTCAAGGCCAAGAACTACTCCGGCTTCAAAGACAGTGGCCGGATTACGATCTGATCCCAATTGGACCTCCAGCCCCTATCAACTAATGAGCATGCCTAATATTCCAAGATGCCTCTATCCGAAGTGTCGAAAGGATGCCCACAGTAGGGGTCTCTGTAACACGCATTCCGCTAGAGCCAATAAGTATCTTCGGGAGGGTCGCATCACTGAAGAAGAGCTTATCAAGAAGGGACTTATGGAACCTAAGAAATATAGCACACCAGGTAGGCCGAAGGACCATGACGAAGTTTTCCTAGGCCCACGAAAATGAGACTTAAGATACTATCCACATTCATCGAGGGCTACCTTACGGGCTACCCATTCTACAAGGTTACCTTCGTAGCAGATGACTACCTCGAGACCGGCGAAGAGTGGATACTGGAAGTCTCGCAGAAATCCAGACATCTGGATAAGTGGGAGAGGTTCCTTTCTCCTGACGTCTGGCTCAGTAACCTGAAAGAGCATCCATTCAAGGATCATCAACTCGATGAGTCTGTCACACCGAGGCCGGACCCCGCACCTCGTTTAACCAAAAATCAACTAAATCTATTATAGATATCTTAGTAAGACTTATATGAAAAATCCAGTAAAACTAATCGAGCTTGAAGTGAATGACTTCAAGAGAATCAAAGCTGTGAAGATAAATTTCACAGGGTCAGCGATGACCATCATCGGTGGCAATAATAGCGAGGGGAAGACTTCCTCGCTAGACGCTATTTGTTATGCATTGGGCGGCGAGAGATATCGCCCGACAGATGCAAATCGAAGAGAGTCCAATATCCCTCTCTCGATCAAACTCACCCTGTCAAACGGTCTAGTAGTAGAGCGGAAGGGTAAGAACTCTGTACTTAAGGTTACAGACCCTACTGGTATGACTCATGGGCAGTCGTTGCTAAAGACGTTTATCGAAGAATTAGCATTGAATCTGCCCAAGTTCATGGAGTCATCCGATAAGGAAAAAGTTCAGGCGCTGCTCAACATCATCGGAGTCGGTGACGAGCTGGCGAAACTGGAAATGAAGGAGAAGACGATTTATGATCGTCGTCGCGATGTCGGATCGGTAAGGGACTCGAAAGTCAAGCATGCAGAAGAGATGCACTACTATCCTGACGCGCCAGAGGAACTGATTTCGATTAGCGATCTCATTCATCAGCAGCAGGCTATCCTGCATCGGAATGCGAAGAACCAAGAACTGCGCCAAAATGCATCTGCGGCGAGATCCAGGTTCGAGCAAAGCCAGTATCGGATCGGCGATCTGAAAAACAAGATCGAAGCTCTGCAACAGGAACTGCTCGATGCAGAAGTCAATCGGGATAAACTCCACGAGGATTATAAGACTGCCGGTAAAGCGGCACATCAACTCGAGGACGAATCTACGGAGGCGCTTGAGAAGTCACTGTCGGAGATTGAAACGACTAACACTCGCGTTCGGGCGAACCTCGAGAAAGAGAAAGCTAATGAGGAGGGTATCGAGTATACTCGCAAGTATGATGCGCTAACCGCTGAGCTTGAAGCTGTCAGACGGGAAAAGGTCGATCTGCTAGAGGGCGCTGATTTGCCCCTACCAGGGCTTTCCGTTTCCGAAGGTGAGCTTCTCTATGAAGGCATGCGCTGGGACTGCATGAGCGGCGCTGAGCGGCTTATCGTAGCCACTTCTATCGTTCGTAAGCTGAACCCTCAGTGCGGTTTCGTGCTGATGGATAAACTCGAACAAATGGATCTGGATACGCTGGACAGTTTCAGTGAATGGCTCGAAAGCGAAGGTCTTCAGGTAATCGCTACCCGAGTCTCTAAAGGTCCAGAGTGCTCGTTGATCATCGAGGATGGTTCCGGCGAAAACGACGAACCGCATCCGGCTTTCAAGGTGACTCCTCGGCCTCCTGTTAATTCGCCAACAATGGCGTCCAAACCACATGGTTTACGGAATAATTCGCCGGTATTGGCGAATTACAGTTCGGAGGGAGGGTTTTAAACACCATACCCTATGTATCTAACACCTAAAAGCCATGCACAAACTTAAACACCTAGCATCAAAACTCGAGATCCTTGGTTGGATCATTTTCTGGGGGACATTCTTCCTCGTAACATCAGTCAACATAGCATCATGCAAATAATAAAAGGAAAAATAAAGAAAGCACTGCGAGTAGTCGCATATGGCTCCGAAGGAATCGGCAAGTCAACATTCGGGAGTAAATTCCCAAGCCCTATCTTCATCGATACCGAGGGTGGGTCTGATCACCTGGATGTCCACAGGACTCCTAAACCACTGTCATGGACAGCGCTACTGGATCAAGTAAGGGAACTCATGCGCTCCGATTACCGCACGATAGTCATCGATACGGTAGACTGGGCTGAGAAACTCTGCGTGACGCATGTGTGCGGTGAAGCGAATAAGACCAGCATTGAGGATTTCGGATACGGAAAAGGCTACACGATTCTCGAGGAGGAGTTCGGTAAACTACTGAACCTACTTAACGAAGTAAGGGAAAAAGGGATACACGTTGTCCTATTGGCTCACTCGCTTATCCGTAAGTTCGAACTCCCCGAAGAGGAGGGTGCTTTTGATCGGTGGGAAATGAAGATGTCCAAGAAAGTATCTCCACTGGTTAAGGAATGGGCAGATATGCTTCTGTTCGCCAATTACGAGACATACGTGATCGAGGACGAAAGAACGAAATCGAAAAAAGCGAAAGGTGGGCATCGGGTAATGTATACATCGCACAAGTCCACCCATGACGCTAAGAACCGTCAGGATCTACCGGAGAAACTGGAGTTCAGCTTCGATGCGATTTCTCATCTCTTTTCCGGGGATCTTAGTAAGACTTCACATGCTGAGGAGGCTGGGGAAGAGACTAGGGAGGAAACTAGTGAAGAACCACCTGCAGAGAAACGTGACGAGGTCAGGCGACCTACAGGTAACGAGGTTGGCGCTCTGAAACCGGACGACGGGTTTAATCTGGAAAAGGAGTGGGGTCCATCTCTCAAGCAACTTGCTGAAAGGGACAATGTATCCTCTCTGCAAATACGACAAGTTGTAGCGAGTCGCGGGTATTATGGGGTCGATGCGCCGATTGACAGCTATGACGACTCGTTCGTCACCGGGAAACTCATAGCCCACTGGGATGCTGTCGTGGGGATGATCCGGACACAGGAATTTGAATCAATCGAAAGTTAATCACCAGTAAGTAAATTATGAGCAATCAAGACAATAACAGAGCAATGGTTCCAGGTGAAGCATTGAAGCCGAATACGTTTACACTACCGCCAGAAGGCATCTATGAATTTCGGGTTAACAGTGTGACTAACGGAAGGTTCGGTGGAAGCCCGAAAATGTGTGCCTGTGAAACACGCGAAGTGAAGATCCAGATAGAGACTCCGGAGGGTGGTAAGATGGTCCTGTCAGAGAAGTTCTTTCTCCACTCATTCCAGGCTGCAAGTATCCTTGCTTGCCATGCGAGTATCGGGCTTTGTGCTCCTGATGCGGAGGATTACATCCCAGAGTGGGATTGGTCTAATACCATGGAAGGGAAGAGGGGTCGCATCAAGTTGGGTCATCGCAAGTTCGAGAAAAAGGATGACGCAAAGGGAAATCCCACTGGTCTGGCTGCGGAGGTCGCAGCATGGTTATCCCCCCTTGAGGCTACTCTGGCATCTGGATCGACTGGAAATCAGCCTGGGTTCTAGAATGCAACTTCGCCCTTATCAAGTTGAAGCTAAGGATGCGATTCGCGAAGAATGGGCCAAGGGGGTTGACAAGACCCTCTTGGTCCTTCCGACCGGCACAGGAAAGACTATCGTTTTCTGCAAGTTGATCGAGCAATTGGTTAACGAAGGAAAGCGATGCCTGATCCTGGCGCACCGAGGCGAACTGCTGGACCAAGCCGCAGATAAGATGTTTAAGGCAACAGGACTCAGATGTTGTCTTGAAAAAGCCTCAGACACTGCCGAAGGCTCTTGGTTCAGAATCACTGTAGGTAGTGTTCAAACCCTGATGCGCGAGAAGCGACTAAAGCGGTTCCGTAGGGATTATTATGATACAATAGTAGTAGACGAAGCGCATCACGTTTTGTCCGATAGCTACCAGCGCATATTCGATTATTTCGACAAAGCAAAAGTCCTCGGAGTAACCGCAACACCAGACCGAGGGGACATGCAGAATCTCGGTAAGTTTTTCGACTCAATAGCTTATGAATACAAATTACCACAAGCAATCAAAGACGGATTTCTATCCCCTATTAAAGCTCTCACGATCCCACTTAAGCTTGATCTTTCTGGTGTGTCGCAGCAGGCAGGGGATTTTAAGTCTGCTGATCTCGGTAACGCTCTTGATCCTTACCTTGATCAAATCGCTGATGAAATGGTTAGCGCATGTATGGACCGTAAGTCGGTCGTGTTTCTGCCACTCATTGCAACTAGTCAAAAGTTCTGTGACCTTCTTAACCAAAGAGGATTCAAAGCAGCGGAAGTAAATGGCATGAGTTCAGATCGTGCCGAAATTCTAGATGATTTCAATCATGACAAATACAACGTGTTATGCAACTCGATGCTCCTTACGGAGGGATGGGATTGCCCTTCAGTCGATACTATCGTCTGCCTCCGGCCCACAAAAGTTAGATCTCTCTATTGCCAGATGGTTGGCAGGGGAACGCGACTGCACCCGGGTAAAGAACATCTCCTCTTACTCGACTTCTTGTGGCACTCGGAAAATCACGACCTCTGCCGACCCGCTTACCTTATCGCGGAATCGGAGGATGTTGCGAAGAAAACTACCGAGAATCTTGAAGCGTCGGCAGGTATCGAGTTCGATCTCGAGGAAGCTGTCGAGAAGGGGGCTGGGGATACGGTAGCGGATCGCGAGGAAGCCCTTGCCAAAAAACTCAAAGAACAGCAGCACAAGAAAAAGAAACTCGTTGATCCTCTTCAGTATGAAATGTCGATATCGTCGGCAGACCTGGTGAATTACGTTCCAGTATTCGGGCATGAAAAGGCTCCTGTAACTGATCAACAGAAAGAAGATCTGACGAGTCGCGGAATCAATCCTGACGGAATTGATAGCGCCGGATTGGCAGATCGATTCCTGTATACGCTAAATAACAGAAGTCTCCACGGACTCAGTACGCCGAAGCAAATAAAATTTCTGGAATCAAGGAATTTTAAACACGTAGGGAAGTGGACCTCCAAGCAAGCCGCTAACCTAATAGCGAGAATATCGGCTGCGGGTTGGAGAAATCCCCCTGGAGTTAACCCAAGCACATACGAGCCAAAACCGGATCCAATTCACATAAACATACAAAGCATATGACTCCAGCAGAAGTAATAGAAAAACAAATACAACAAGGCATGTTTGATGGCAATCGCCATGAGACTAAACGCAATTGCGGAAATCTCGCAGGTGGCTACTATGCGGGTGGGGCGTTAAACCTCGATGAGGTAGATCACTTGAAAGAAATATGTATGTCTCTATCAGATACACCAACTGAAACTGCGAGGCAATGGGATAAGGCATTCGAATATGGGACCGAGAGTCCTCTCACGTGGGATCAGCACGGGAATACCAGACATATCCCGAATCGAGCACTGGTAAGGGGTGAGGCACTCAAGTACGAGGCACCGGTTCTGGTAGATAAAAATTACATCCAGGTGGGTGAGTTTATTCAGCCATCCGACGCCGATTGGAGTCCGGAAGAACAGGTGATCAAGTATCTGACGGCATTATTCGACGCTGATGAGAATGTCGGGTATGTTACGGAGTCTTGGTTTAACGAAAAAGCGGGAAGGCACCTACCCCAGAAGGGCTGCTATGATCGCACTGCCGGTCAACTGATCAGTGAGTTGCAGCAATGGCCATTCAGAAGAGTCTTCGGCGATTACAATCCGGAGGTCGGCGCTTGGATCCGATTCAACCCGATGGATGGTGTAGGAGTAACGGATGAGAATGTTGTATCCTATAAATACGCACTTGTCGAATCCGATGTAGTTGAAGTCCCCAGACAGATCGCGTTGATCAAAGACCTCAAGTTACCGGTAGCTGCTCTGGTCTACTCGGGAGGAAAGAGTGTGCATGCTGTCGTGAAAATCTATGCAGACACGCTTAAGGAATATCGGGAGCGTGTTGATATCCTCTATGCGGTTTGCGAGAAAAACGGACTAGTGATGGACCGTCAGAACCGGAATCCGTCCAGATTGAGTCGAATGCCTGGTGTTCTGCGGAATGGCAATAAACAGTTCGTGATCGATACTCATATCGGGATGTCATCATGGAAAGAGTGGCATAATTGGGCTGAAGATGTGCGCGATGATCTGCCACAGTTTGAAACGGACACGGATGACTTGGATGAACCGGAACTTGATCCGCAAATGATCGAGGGAATTCTCCGGAAGGGTCACAAGCTACTCCTGAGTGGTCCGAGTAAGGCTGGGAAGTCATTTTGCCTGCAACAGCTCGCGATTGCGGTCGCCACGGGTGGATACTGGCTCGGCTGGAAGGTAAGACAGGGCAGGGTGGCCTATATCAACCTCGAGTTGGCTTTGAAGTCAAATAAGCACCGTCTGTGGCAGATAAAACGGAAACTCGGTGTGAAAACTAACGGAAACCTCGATGTGTGGAATTTGAGAGGCAATGCGGTGTCGATGGACAAGCTGGCGCCCAAGATTATCCGGAGATCCGAGGATCGTGGCTATTCGATGATCATCGTGGATCCGATCTACAAGGTTTTGACCGGCGATGAGAACTCTGCTCAGGAAATGGCGTACTTTTGTAATCAATTCGACAAAATTGCCGTGAATCTGGGGGTCACTGTCGTGTATGCTCACCATCACTCGAAGGGGGCTCAGGGGCAGAAGTCTTCCCGGGACCGATCCAGCGGCTCAGGGGTGTTTTCACGCGATCCTGATGCCATTATAGACATGATTGAGTTGATTATAGACGACAATCGGCGCACCCAGATCACTCGGAGGTGGCATGCGAGGTCCATGGCCGAGGAACTCGACTGGGTTTCGGCCACCTGGAGGGACGATAACAATGTTACGCATGACGATTTGGAAGATCCTGCGCGGTTACAGGAGATCGCGAGGAAGAATAACTACGATATTGACGGCCAGAAGGTTCAGGATGAGCTGAAATCGGCGAAATATGCCACAGGTTGGAGGATTGAGGGTACCTTACGGGAATTCCACGGATTCGAGCCTCGTAACGTGTTCTTCAAGTATCCTCTGCATATCCTAGAGACCGGTGAAGGCTCTTTGCTGGCAGATGCGACTCCTGAGTCCAGTGAGGATAATTGGAGGAAGGGTCAGAAAGTAGCTGAGAAGGTGAATAAAAATATTCAGGCCGAGAAGAACGCAGAGTTTCGTGAGTTATTCGATGAGATCGCCGAAGGACGCACCGAGGTTAACTGGAAAGATCTCGAGGAGGTTGGTGGTGGCACTATGAATACCATCAAAAAACGCTGTCGTTACCATCCGGACTTTAAGTATGTCAAGGGGCAGGTAATCCTGAAATTGGAAACTACGGAGGTCAAAAATGACTAGTGGTATCACCCCCCTTTTTGACACTTTGACACTTTCTGTTATTTACCGTCAAAACGGTGTTTTTGATACTTTGACGAAAAGTGGTAGTATACCCCCCCCATGGGGGGGGGTGATACCAGAAAGTGGTATACCCCCCCATACTAAAGTATACAAGTTTGATACCACTCCCACCCATGCACACACATGTCACATGTATGCGGGTAGTAATAGGGGGGCTAAAAAGCCGCCCCCCATATTCTGACCAGATACATATGCCAGTGACGGGCGCGAGCGATCAGACCAAAAAAACAAAAACAAAAAATACAAAAAACATGAACAATGTAAGAGAGCACGATTTCTGGATGCCGATGAAAAAGGTGCCGACCACAACGCACCAGATGAAGGCGACGAAAGTCGTTAAGGGGAAGGTGATTCACTACGAGCCTCCCAAGGTAGCTGAGACGAGAGCAAAGCTGATGGCGGCACTATCCTCACACATACCTGACAGATGGTTCGGGACCGGACCCCTGGAATGCACAGTCAAGTGGTGTTTCCCTCACACACAAAAAACCAAGAAGCTAAATCGGGAATTCGTTTGGAAGTCTACCAAGCCGGATACTCACAATCTCAACAAGATGCTATTCGATTGCATGACAGATCTCCAATTCTGGAAGGACGATGCCCAGGTAGCCTCGGAAATAATCCAAAAAGCCCACGCTGACCGCACAGGCATTTACATCAAAATAGAAAACCTATGAAATCACTAAGAAGAACAGGAAGAACAAGCCGGATGCTCAAAGAGGTAATCCAGCTAACCAAGAATCATCTCAATGTGCTGATCATCGCTCGGGATCAAAAACAGAGGGAGAACTTCATACTCCGGCTCGGAGAGTGGAGCCATAAGATCGAAATCAAGACTGCATCAGAAATGATCGATATGGGTTTCGACTTCATGACTCCCCAGGATCGGAATGGGGGATGGCAATATGATAAGTGCTGCATCGATCACCATGTGATCGAGGATCTCTTCAAAATCATGCTCGAGGAACTTCACTGCTACGACGAAAAGGAAGAATCATGAAATTATCCTTGCCAGTCAACTTAGCGAACGATTAGCTCAATCTTACTAAGTCTTATGAATGTTAACGAAGAATGGATAAGCCTAGCTGAAGCTGCGAAAATTGTAGGTCGCGATCCCAGGACAGTTCTACGCTGGATCAAGGAGGGGACGTTTCCTTTACTGCGAGACCGGAGGTCCGGTCTTAGAAATTACCAGGTCGAAAAGTCGAGCCTGAAACACACCTGCCAAGAACCATCAAATCAAGGACTATGAGTAAAGAAGCAAAAGCAGAGCATATGCTCGACGAAGCAAAGCGACTGGTCTCCGGATCACGAAACGAAGACTACGGACCACCCGATGTCGATATGGCAAAGGTAGCCGGAATGATGAACCACTTGTTTGGCTGGGATGTGAAGCCATCGCAGGTGCCGATGATCATGATCCTGATCAAGCTCGCTCGGGAGAGTCACTCGTCTAAGCATGACAATGCTGTCGATATCGCCGGTTGGGCATGGTGCATGGATGAGTGCGCTTATGCGGAAGAGATAAATGCCCCATGGGAAGAACCCGACTGGTCTGATTTCGATTTGGATGATACAGTAGAACTAACTCCCGAGGGAGAGGCTGCATTAGCCGAAGGGGAATCTCACTACGTAATACTCGGTCGAAACACAGTCATTCAGGAGGGCGATCAGTGGCGTGTGCGTGACAGCGGTTCAGATTGGAAGCCTACGATCTGTGCAGGAGAGTTTCAAGATAATCACAGTTACTTGGAGTATCGCCGCAAGATCTTTTAATCAATTCCGAGTCCATGGACGCTGGCAGACCGCGCAGCCGACTCAGTAAACGCTAATAGTCTGCCACCCTTTTCTCTAATCAACTAAACCCAAAGCCTACGAAGACTCATGACACCGAAAGAACGAATCAAGTTTCTGCTGAAGTGCAAAGCAATCAGGACATTCATTAACGACAACCCAGGCAAGACCGCGCTACAAATCGAGAAGGATTTCCCGGGTGCCAAAAAATGTTTAGAGCGGCTGGTCGCCATCGATCTCGTATGGGAGGAGCCGGAAAGGGTTCAGCCGTCACGCATTATCCCAGCTCACTATTACGTTATTAAGGCAGGAGCGAATAAAAACACAGCTACGGTCTTCGGGAAGGACCGGGCATTATTCTGAGATTACTCTACCAATGGGTAATCTACCAAAAGGTAACTATTTGACTGAACGTAAAAGACAGCAACCGCGACTAGAACGAATTATGATAACTAAAAACGATACTAAAACACAAACCAACGCTGACTCTGAACGGGGAGCGAATTGTGTGCACCGTCTTGTTAGTCGCCGTTTCCGATGCCGAGTATGTGGGGGGAAAGGTCGTCATTCAAAAACAAGTAGAGGCAGCCACCCCATATGCGGTGCGTGTAAAAATGCAGCTTGGGTTTATCGAAGTGAATACATCGACTAACAAATAGATGAATCACGTAATGACAGAGCGAAGCGGCGGAATGGAGTTGAATCTATCGTCTGGTTGTGTGCCGTTGCGGGTTCTTAACCTGTATGCTGGACTAGGTGGAAACCGCAAGAAGTGGGATAACGTCGAGGTCGTCGCGGTCGAAAATGAGCCGAAAATCGCAGACGTATATCGGCGGCTCCATCCTCAAGACCTGGTGATCGTGGGTGATGCTCACCAATACCTGCTAGATCACTTCGATGAGTTCGACTTCATCTGGACAAGTCCACCGTGCCAGACGCATTTGCGGATGGCTAAGGCAACGAGACATAAGCTAAAGCGATACCCAGATATGAAACTCTACGAGGAAATAATCTTCCTGCAAACATACGCAAAGTGCAAATGGGTAGTGGAGAACGTGGTTCCATACTACGCGCCGCTCATCGAGGGTAAAAAAATGGGTCGTCACATGTTCTGGTCTAACTTCGACTTTGAGGACTTTGATGTGCCTAGGCCTGCTGGATTTATAAATAAGTGCAACCTGGTGGGAAAGAAGGCGCTGCAAGAATGGCTCGGTATCCACTACGACGAAAACATTTACTACGGTAAGAATCACTGTCCGGCTCAGATTCTCCGCAACTGCGTGCATCCCGACTTGGGGCTCCATATCTTCAATTCGCACAACAGTGCATTATCACAACTTGCAGAGAATGAGGACAGCTAATAGCAACATGCGACGAGAACCGATCATGAACACGAAAACCGAAGGGGGATGATGACCGCGCCTAAAAACATTGCATCCAAGGAGGACTCCAACGCGGTCAGCGTTGAGTCCACCGCCTTGTTGGGTCTTTTAGCGGACATCCGTGCCGCCGTGGGTGATCCAAGTGGGAAGCTTATGCAGAACGAACTGGTGGAGCATTGCAGCAAGCTGTCGCACTCAGCCGACTGGAACCGTCGCCGCGTGGAAATGCTGTCGCGGCTGAAAAAGCACATGCGCGATCCAGAGCGCAAGTTGGTCTGCGACATCCTCGCAAACGGGCAACTGCTCCCAGACCCGAAAGGCAAGCGATACGGCTTCGCCGCTACTGGAAACGAGCATCTTTGTAGATCCAACACTGAGCTATCCGACCAATGACAGCGCAACCGACATTCGATTTTGCGGCGCATTTCTGTGACTCGCCCAGATCTATCCAGCATTCGCTGAACTACCTGATCGATCAGAAGCTCATTAAGAGGCGACGAGTCAAGGGTGGGTATATGGCTTACTGGCACAACTGAAACATAATCATAGTAAGACTTAAAATGATTGAGGAAGAAAAAAAGGCTTACAAGAGGATGTGGGCTGAAAAAAACAAGGAGCGTGTTAGGAAATCGAAGCGAGAATACTATCTACGAAACAAGGATAAAGTTAAGAAACGGGCTTCTCTCTGGAAAAATAACAACCCAGACAGACGTAAGGTAATCAATAAAAATTACTACGAGAATAATAAGGAAAAGTGTAAGGATTCCAGTGACAAATGGACGAAAGCTAACCCAGAGAAGGTTCATAAGAATGCTGCCAGATGGCGAAAGGACAACCCAGAGAAAGTGAGGGTTGCTCATCGAAAATACATACGGAAGAGGAGTAGGCTTGATCCGGAATTTAGGGCATCAAGGAATATTCGATCTAGGATATCTGTAATGGTAAGGTCATGTGGGATGTCCACGTCTCAGCTTACAGGGTGTAGTCCAAGTTACCTGCGATCACACTTAGAGTCATTATTCCAGGAGGGAATGACATGGGAGAATTACGGAAGCTACTGGCATGTGGATCACGTCCTTCCGCTGGCGAGCTTTGATTTGACGGATCTCGAACAGATCAAATATGCTAATCACTGGTTAAATCTCCAACCGCTGAAAGCCGCAGAAAATCTGGCTAAAGGCGCGAATATCACTGAGCCCCAACAACATCTGTTATTGACAGTATAAGTGTATCGGGATTACGGATACGAGGAGGCTTGTGTGAACCAGCCCAAGAATCACCGTTCACTCATCTTTGGTGCGGTGAGCCAGACCC
>Ga0208767_1000316_pt1 | contig 37546 bp, 22 predicted proteins | sample VirMetDEL_Mar_21_FD_184514 | JGI IMG/M metagenome (GOLD analysis project Ga0208767, IMG submission 184514) | Aqueous microbial communities from the Delaware River and Bay under freshwater to marine salinity gradient to study organic matter... | ecosystem: Environmental > Aquatic > Marine >... | reverse complement strand
AGATAGACAATACAAGTGGAGCTATCGCTGGATCAGGAACAGTTAATACCATTCCTCTTTGGACTCCAACTGGTGTTCAATTAGGAAACTCAAACATAAAACAAGACGGATCAACTGGAGATATATCGGTTGAATTCACTGGCGTAAAAGCATTGAATGTAATTAATACTAATAAATCTGTAGAAATAGGTAACATATCAACACTTACAACTACTGGAGATTACTCGTTAAACGTAGGAGAAAACAACAACGTTAGTGGTGAATCATCTGTAGTTATGGGAAGAAATTCTGAAGCAAGTGGCGAGTACTCAATAGCTGTGGGCTTTAATACAGAAGCAAGCGGTTCTAATTCAGTAGCTTTAGGAAATAGCCCACAGGCAACTGGAATTTCTTCAGTTGCCATAGGTAATGATCCAACCGCAAGTGGTGAGGATTCTATCGCTATAGGAAGATATACATTAGCAAGTGGAGTTAGGTCAACTGCTATGGGTAATGAAACAACTGCAAGCGGAATTGATTCAACTGCCATGGGATTTGATACAACAGCGAGTGGGAACTATTCAACTGCAATGGGAACCTCTACAGAAGCAAGTGGTGAAAGTTCATTTGCAGCAGGACAAACAAACACTGCAGCTGCTTTTAGTTCAATGGCAACAGGTCTTAATAATACGATAGCGTCAACTGCAATCGGATCGTTTGCAGCAGGACAAGGCAATACTGTTTACTCTGCTAATGCAGCAGCATTTGGCAGAAACAATACAATAGGCGACACTTCTGGTGTTAATGGTGCACAATCCTTAGTACTTGGAGAAAATATAGTTACCTATGGAGAAAATAGCTTTTCAGCTGGATTTAATATACAAAACTACGGAGCAGCTACAAGTATTTTCGGACAATACAATGAAGCTGAAACAACTGCAGAACGAGAGATAGGTGATGATAATGTAGGTAAAATAAAAACTGCAGATCAAGGTTTATTTATAATAGGTAACGGAAGCTCATCAACTCCTTCAAATGCCTTCAAAGTGAATTGGGATGGTAGAGCAACTATTTACGGATCATTAGAGCTTGAAAGCACACTTACAGACGGAACTGGTGGCGTTGGATCAGCTGGTCAACTATTATCATCAACTGGAACAGGTGTAGAGTGGGTAGACGGAGCAAGCGGAGCTATAGGCGGATCAGGAACTGTAAACACTTTACCTATTTTTAGTCCAGATGGAACTACTATAGCGGATTCAGCAATAACTCAAGACGACACAGCTTCTCCTGGAGAAGTAAACATAAGCACTGTAGGTAAGTTTAATATTACAAACAAATCTATAACTGGTGGCGATAATACTACAAATAGCGTAACTGGAACTAACTCTGTAGGTATAGGTACAAACATAACTGTTGTTGGAGACGAAGCAGCTGCATTTAATGGTGGTACTATTGCTTCTAAAGATTACTCAACAGCACTGAACTTTTATTCAGCAGCATATGGATTTGATGCTTTAGCAGCAGGTCATGAGTCTTTTTCTTTAGGACATGCTTCAACAGCTTTAGGTTTTGAATCAATAGCTGGTTTGATTGCAGACGGAACTATGTCTAATTTTTCTACTGCTTCAACTTCAGCTGAAATCACTGTAAGTGCTGAAGAAGAAATAATATTAGATAACGCTAAAGATTCCGCACAAGTAGACGGAACAACCGGAACAATACCAGCTGAAACTCCAATACAAATAAACCCACCAAATACTAATAAATTAGCGGCAGGATTTTTTGTATACAGCGCATCTGGAATACCAGACGAAACAGAGGTTACTGGTTATAATTCCAGTGCTGGTACAATTACACTTAATAAAGATGTTACAGTTGATAATTTACAGTTTTTAAATTTTTTCAAACCCTATCAAATGGTTGTTGCGAATACTTCAGCAGCTCCTATTGATATTGAAACGACAGATCCAGCACCTTATATAACAGATTGGGATAGCGCAACAAATATCGTTACGCTTAGCTCAGCTCAAACTTTAAGCTTATCTAGCGAAGTATACATTTTTAATTCTGATGAGTCATATGGATCCACAGCAGTTGGATACCAAACAAGATCTTTTGGAGCTGGAGCATTTGCAGCTGGAACATCAACTACAGCTAGAGGGAATAATTCCACAGCACTAAACAATAATACAGAAGCAAGTGGAGCTGATTCTTTTGCAGCAATAACTTCATCAACAGCAAGCGGAACTAGATCTATAGCTATGGGTAATGGAGCTACAGCTTCTGCTCAAGACTCTATAGCTTTGGGTGCTACTTCTTCTGCATCAGGTGCTTTTTCGGTTTCCATAGGAGACGAAACAACTGCGAGTGCAAGTAATTCTACATCCATGGGCTATGCTACAACGGCAAGTGGCGATTATTCAACTGCAATGGGAGACGCAACTATTGCCTCTGGAGAGTCTTCAACCGCTATGGGTGATACTACAACTGCGTCTGGGGATTATTCAACTGCTATAGGAAATTCAACAACTGCAAGTGGAGTTAGTTCTTTTGCAACAACACTGTCTTCTGTAGCTAGTGGAGAGAGATCAATAGCCATGGGAAGTAGTGCTACAGCAAGTGGTAATGATTCAATAGCTTTAGGAAATGGAGCTACAGCATCAAATGTTTTTTCAACAGCTATAGGTGAACAAGCAGATTCAAGTGGAAATGGTTCTTTAGCTCTAGGGTATGCTACTCAAGCAAGCGGAACTGTATCAACTGCAATGGGAGATTCTACAATAGCAAGCGCAACTACATCAACTGCAATGGGGGATGCAACAACCGCAAGCGGACAAGGATCAACTGCAATGGGAAGATTCACAACTGCAAGTGGAGAAGGATCAATTGCCGTAGGAAATAATGTACAGGCTACTGGAGCAGAGTCTATATCAGTTGGTAAAAAAACTATAACAGGTAGAGGTACTGCTTCTGGAATTAACTCAGCTGCGATTGGACTTAATAATTTAGCACAAGGTAACTATTCGATTGCTTTAGGGCAAAATAATAGTTCAACTGGAGACTACTCTTTTTCAATGGGGCAAAATTCAACAGCAAGTGGCATTCATTCTTTTGCTCATGGATTGAATTCAACTGCTTCTGGTATTAGATCATTCAGTAATGGATACGGAACCACAGCTTCAGGTACTAATGCTTGGGTTGGAGGTAGAGATTGTGTCGCTTCTGGAGACAGATCATTTGCTTTTGGTAGAGCAGTACAAGCTGATGATGCTAACATGGTTGCTTTCGGTAAATACAATAAACTAAACACAGGTAATGATTCTATATTTCAAGTCGGTGTTGGAGCAAGTGATGCAGCAAGAGACAATGCTTTTGATATTCATCAAAACGGTATAATACTAATGTCAGTACTACAGCAATCAGACTCTTATGCAACTGATGCTCTTGCTGGTGATGGTGGTGTTCCAATTGGTGGTTTATATAGAAGCGGTACACTTGGAAACGAAGTTAGAATAAGAATGTCATAAATAAATATATAATGGGAAATTGGATAGTATCAGACATGATTCATGTTGTAAGCACTGGAGAAGTTATAACAGTGTATTCTTCTTATGAAGTTCAAGATGAGGTTGCATCTGCAAGAAAAGTTTTTGAAAATGATTTTGTAGCTGATCCATCAGATCCTGGATATATTCCTTACGAAGACTTAACAGAGGCTATTGTTATAGGCTGGGTAAAAAACGCTTTAGGCGCAACTGTAGTAGCAGATACAGAAGCAGAAGTACAAGCGGAGTTTGATATAAAAAAACAAGAAATAGAAAACCCTACAGAAACAGATGGGCTTCCTTGGGTAGAATAATTATAAAAATGGATTGGGTTCAGACAACAACATATTTAAGAAATTTAGAAGTAATTTATGAAATAGTAAATCCTCAAGAAAATGGAGATCAGTAAAGACACTAAGTTTACATTATCAACAGAAACACTAGTAACCATAGGAATTACTTTAGTTAGCGTCACTGGTTTTTATTTTTCACTAAAAGCAGAAGTGGCTCAAGCAATGGAACAACCAGCTCCAGTTATAACTAGAGAAGAGTATGATTTAAAGGATAATGCAATTCGCTCTGAGATTATGAACAATAGGGATTTGATTCAAAAAAACTTTAAAAAACTAGAAACAATAGAAGAGAGATTATATGAATTAAAAAGATGAAAGCTGTAGTTTCCATATTATTTTTACTAGTAACTTTATCTTTAGGTAGAGCAACTTCAGAGGTTTTAAAACCAAACAATAATGAAGTCAAAAACATTGTAGTTCTACACATAAACACTAAATGGAACAAACACAATTCATTAAACATAAAAGAGTTAGATAACTGTAGAGTTATATACAGTTGGCTGGGAGACCAGCCGCCTTCAGTTAGAGAGGTGATACAAAAAGTACCTTGTGTTATAATATACAAAAATAATGTAAGAAGGTATATTCGGTCTGCTGATTTATCTTTTAAATTAAATTTTAGCAATGAAGAAATTCAAAAGCTAGTAAATCAATTAAATAATGAGAAAGATTGACAAATTTATTATCCATTGTTCGGCTACAAGAGAAGGACAGGATATATCAATTGATACTATTAGAGAATGGCATGTTGAAGAAAGAGGCTGGTCAGACGTGGGATATCATTATGTCGTAGACTTAGAGGGTAGAATACATCTTGGAAGACCAATTGAAAAGTCTGGAGCTCACACAAGAGGAGAAAATAAATCTAGTATAGGGATTTGTTATATTGGCGGATGTGATGCGAATATGCACCCAAAGGACACCAGAACAAATGCTCAGAAAGCAACACTTCTAGAGCTTCTTAGAATATTACACAAAACATTTCCAGAATGCATAACTTATGGTCACAGAGACTTTTCAGATAAAGCGTGCCCTAGTTTCAATGCATTCGATGAATATAAAAATTTAATATGAGTACAAAGCCAAAGAAAAAGTTTAAAGACACCAAAGTAGGTAAATTCTTAATTGGTAAATCTGGTGTAGTAGATACCATAGGTGATGTATTACCGGATAAAGGTATTTTGGGGGTTGTGAAAAACCTAATAAAAGGTGATGCCAAATTAACACCAGAAGACAAAGAAACTGCATTGAAGCTTTTAGAATTAGATATGCTTGAAATGGAAAGCGTATCTCAAAGATGGCAAGCTGATATGAACTCAGACTCTTGGCTTTCAAAAAATACAAGACCTTTAACGTTAATTTATTTAACGGTTATTACAACTTTATATATAATTCTTGACTCGCTTGATATCGCTTTTGACATAGACGGTGCATGGGTAGAGCTATTAAAAACATTATTAGTAACTATTTATGTGGCATACTTTGGATCTAGAGGATTTGAAAAGGTTAAGAATATTAAAAATTAAAATCTAATGGACATAAGAAAAATATCAGTTGGTGCTGATTATAAAAACAGTGCCATGCATTATATAGTAAATCAAGAAGTTTTAGGAGGAAACTACTTTATTCATTTGATTAAACAAGACTTGAAATCTAACTCTGTAAAAATATGGATAGAAAGTAAGGTTGGGGAAATTTTGCTATGGAAAGAATTTAACAGTCAAATGCCAATAATAATAGAATATAATATAAATTTTTAATGAAATCTCCATTTTACTTTATAGTCAAACCTCTCAATGGCAGAAGGTATGACTCTGTAAAAGAAATAAACGGAACTGAATTTATAACAAGTGTATCTGTTGAGGACTACACAGTGTCTAATAGATTCGCAGAAGTTGTTTCAACACCTATAGATTATAAGGGTGATGTTAAGCCTGGTAATGTTTTAGTGGTGCACCATAACGTGTTTAAGTATTACTACGACATGAAAGGTAGAGAAAAAAGCGGGAGGTCTTTTTTAAAAGACGATTTGTTTTTTATAGAAGATAATCAATTTTACTTGTACAAGTCTAATAAAGATTGGAAGGTAAATGGATCGTTTTGTTTTATAGAACCAGTAAAAGCTAAAGAGTCTATTTATACAAAGATGAACTCAGAGGAAGATTTAACTGGAGTCATAAAGTACATTGATCCTAAATTAAGCAAATATAATTTAAACGTAGGTGATGAGGTTGGATTTACACCAGACTCAGAATATGAGTTTGTTATAGAAGACCAAAAGCTTTACAGAGTAAGAAGTAAAAACATTTGCATAAAATTCTAATGGACTCGAAAGAAATAAGAATAAATATCATTGATGCAGGTTATAAGGCTGTAAAACAACTAATAAAAGTTGCAGAAGAGAAAATAATAAAACCTGATCCAGATGATGAACTAGCTGCAGACAGATTGAAAAATGCCGCAGCAACTAAGAAACTAGCGATATTCGATGCGTTTGAAATATTGGCTAGAATTGAAACAGAAAAAAACATATTAGAAGAAAATAATTCTAACGATAAAACAAAAAGCCTTCAGGGATTTGCAGAAAGAAGATCAAAATAAACTGTATGAGATATCATACGATCACGTATCAAAACCGACTTTACGCAGGAGAAATCATGCAAAAAGCTGGAAATATGGATATGACGAAAAGTATGATATGGTTGTTATATCCAAGACAGGTAAGATAGGAGACGTATACAAAATACAAGGTCTTTATGTTGCACTTCCTTATCATGAAGGTGACGCTTACAAAAGAGACAGTAAAAAAGAAAAACAATATTGGGAAAGAAAGGAACTACCAAAACCACTAGAGAAAATCAAGACAATATTTCAGTGGAACGAAATGCCTTCTTCATTTAAAAATCAATGGATTGACTACATAGAATCAGAGTTCGATAAAAGAGAGCAGGGGTATTGGTTCAATAATAATGGAAAGCCTACATACATGACAGGCTCACATTATATGTATTGTCAATGGACAAAGATAGATATTGGATATCCAGATTTTAGAGAGGCTAACAGAATACTTTATCTTTTTTGGGAAGCGTGTAAAGCCGATAACCGCAGCTTTGGAATGAATTATTTGAAGATCAGACGTTCCGGATTTTCATATATGGCATCTGAAGAGTGCGATAATATCGGAACGATAACTAAAAATGCGAGGGTAGGAATACTCTCAAAAACAGGTAGCGATGCTAAAAAAATGTTTACTGATAAAGTCGTACCTATTCTTAACAATTATCCTTTTTTCTTTAAGCCTATTCAAGACGGTATGGACAAGCCAAAAACAGAATTGGCGTTTAGAATACCAGCGAGTAAAATTACTAAGAAAAATATGTATGAAGTTCATAATGACGAGTTAGACGGACTTGATACAAGTATAGATTGGAAGAATACAGACGACAACTCGTATGATGGCGAAAAGCTCCAACTCCTTGTTCATGACGAATCAGGGAAATGGCTTAAGCCAAACAATATACAAAATAACTGGAGGATTACCAAGACTTGTCTTAGATTAGGTAGAAAGATAATCGGCAAATGTATGATGGGATCTACATCCAATGCTTTAGACAAAGGCGGTGAGTCTTTTAAAAAATTATACAATGATTCTAACGTAAATAAAAGAAGTGCAAACGGTCAAACTAAAAGTGGGTTATACGCTTTGTTTATTCCTATGGAATTTAATATGGAAGGTTTTATAGATATCTATGGAAACCCGGTGCTTAGAACTCCAGAAAAACCAATAATTGGAGTAGACGGAGAAATGATTGATCAGGGAGCTATTGACTATTGGGAAGCTGAAGTTGATTCTTTAAAAAACGATCCAGATGCACTTAATGAATTTTATAGACAGTTTCCTAGAACTGAGTCTCACGCATTTAGAGACGAGTCAAAACAATCTTTATTCAACCTAACCAAGATATATCAACAAATAGATTATAACGATTCACTTATAAAATCTCATGTATTAACTAGAGGTTCTTTCAGTTGGAAAGACGGAATAAAAGATTCTAAAGTGGTTTGGACTCCAAACGATAGAGGTAGATTTATAGTGTCTTGGATACCTAATGTTAACCTGCAAAACAATTATTATATTAAGAATGGCAGAAAGTATCCTGGAAATGAACATATCGGAGCTTTTGGTTGCGATAGTTATGATATCTCTGGAACTGTAGGCGGTATAGGATCAAATGGTGCTTTGCATGGACTTACAAAGTTTAATATGGATGATGCTCCAAGTAATGAATTCTTTTTAGAATATATAGCCAGACCTCAAACAGCGGAGATATTTTTTGAAGATGTACTAATGGCATGTGTATTTTATGGAATGCCTATACTTGTGGAAAACAACAAGCCTAGACTTTTATATCATTTAAAGAATAGAGGGTACAGACCTTTTAGTATGAATAGGCCAGATAAGGTGTTTAATAAGCTTTCTACAACTGAAAAAGAGTTGGGTGGCATACCTAATACTTCTCAAGATGTAAAGCAGGCTCACGCAGCTGCTATTGAGTCTTATATAGAAAAGCATGTAGGTTTGGATTTAGATAATAATCACAGGGATGCAGATGAAATGGGTTCTATGTATTTTACAAAAACACTAAATGATTGGGCTAGGTTTGACATAAACAACCGAACTAAGTTTGATGCATCAATTAGCTCTGGTCTAGCTATAATGGCATGTCAAAAGCATTTATATACACCCCAGAAAAAAGAGTCAAAAATAAAGATTAACTTTGCAAGATACAACAATAGAGGTTCTATAAGTCAAATAATAACATAATAAATGAAAGATGTTAAAATAAACATATCAGAAAACTACTTTCCAACACAGTTTGCTTCTGACTCCGAGAAAAAAACTATGGAATATGGGCTTCAGATAGGTCAAGCCATACAATATGAGTGGTTCAGAAAAGATGGTGGAAACTGTAGATTTTATTCTAGATATGAAGACTACTGGCGACTTAGATTATACGCTAGAGGCGAGCAATCAGTTCAAAAATATAAAAACGAATTAGCAATAGATGGAGATTTGTCTTATCTAAACTTAGATTGGACACCAGTACCAATTATACCAAAGTTTGTAGACATCATAGTTAACGGAATGTCTGACAGGCTTTTTAATGTAAAAGCTTACGCTCAAGATGCGCTTTCTGCGGAACAAAGAAATGAGTTCCAAGAGCAAATAGAAGGACAAATGGTCGCTAAAGAATTGCTTTTGCAAATATCTGAAAACTTCCAGGTTGATCCCTTTGCTGGAGATCCGGAAGAGCTGCCTAACTCTGCTGATGAATTGAACCTTTATATGCAGCTTAATTATAAACCAGCTATGGAGATAGCTGAAGAAGAAGCAATAAATACATTATTTGACGAGAACCACTATCAAGATGTTAGAAAGCGATGTGACTATGATTTAGCTGTTTTAGGTACAGCTATGGTTAAGCATGAATTTTTATTGGGTGATGGAGTGCGTATTAATTATGTGGATCCAATAAATGTTGTACACAGTTATACTGAGGATCCTCACTACAAAGATTGTTTCTATTGGGGTGAAATAAAAACAGTTCCAATCACAGAGCTTGTAAAAATAGATCCAACAATAACTAACGATCAATTAGAAGAAATAAGCAAATACAGTCAAAACTGGTATCAGTATTTTAATACAGCTTCTTTTTATGAAGATAGTATGTTTAATAAGGATACCGCTACACTTCTTTACTTTAATTACAAGACAACTAATAAGTTTGTATATAAGAAGAAGATACTAGAAAATGGCGGTTCTAGAATTATAGAGAAAGACGATCAGTTTAACCCACCAGAAGAGGTGATGCAAGAAGGAAACTTTGAGCGTATAGAAAAGAATATTGATGTTTGGTATGAAGGGATTATGGTTATGGGAACTAATATTATTCTTAAATGGGAAATGTCTGAGAATATGGTTAGACCAAAATCAGCTACTCAACATGCTGTACCAAATTATATTGCTGTATCTCCAAGACTTTACAAAGGAAACGTAGAATCTTTAGTTAGAAGAATGATTCCTTTTGCAGATCAGATTCAAATCACGCATTTAAAAATGCAGCAAGTAACTTCAAGAATGGTTCCAGATGGTGTGTATTTAGACGCTGATGGACTTAATGAAGTTGACTTAGGAACTGGTCAATCATACAATCCAGAAGATGCACTTAGGCTTTATTTCCAAACCGGTAGTGTAGTGGGTAGAAGCTATACTCAAGATGGAGACTTTAACAACGCCAGAGTTCCTATTCAGCCTTTAGTTGGCAACACAGGATCACAAAAAATGTCAGCACTTATAAACAACTACAACCATTACCTGAATATGCTTCGGGATGTAACAGGTATTAATGAAGCAAGAGACGGATCAACACCTTCTCCAGATGCATTGGTTGGTGTACAAAAACTAGCTGCTGCAAATTCAAATACAGCAACAAGACACGTTTTAGACGCAAGCTTATATTTAACCAGAACCTTGGCAGAGGCTTTATCTTGTAGAGTTTCAGACATACTAGAGTATGCTGATTTTGCAGAAGAGTTTGCTATGCAAATCGGTAAATATAATGTAGCTCTTTTAGACACAATGAAGGAGCTTTATTTATATGACTTCGGTATATTTATACAAGTAGCTCCAGATGAAGAAGAAAAAGCTCAGCTTGAAGCCAATATACAAATGGCGCTATCTAAAAATGATATCAGCTTAGAAGACGCTATCGATATTAGAGAGGTCCATAATCTTAAAATGGCCAATCAGCTTCTTAAAATTAAAAGACAAAAGAAACAACAAGCTGACGAAAGAAGGGAAATGGTTAAGCAGCAAATGCAAATTCAAGGTAATATGCAAACTCAGCAAATGGCTTCAGAAGCTGCTATGCAAAGAATTCAGCTAGAAGGTCAAATGAAGATGCAAGAAAAGCAGGCAGAAGTAGCATTTGAAATTGAAAAAATGAAAAACGAAGCTCAGCTTAAAGCTCAATTAATGCAACAAGAGTTCCAATACAATATGGCTATAAGAGGCGTGGATGAAAAGAACTTGAATATGAGAGAGCAAGCTAGGGAAGACGCTAAGTCTGAAAGAATTAGCCAACAAAATACACAACAATCTAAATTAATTCAGCAAAGACAATATGGAATGCCACCGCAAAACTTTGAGTCTAATGAAGACACTTTAGATGGGTTTGACTTATCAGAGTTTGAGCCTAGATAATAGCTTGAAAAAGTGTTAAAAATTTTGTATAACTTTGTAAAAATTTAAATCAAATGGAAATTAAAGTAAGAGCTGTAGACAGCAATGGAGAAAAGTCTGTTCAAGAAGTTGAAAATGAGTTGCTTGAAAAGCACAAACAAGAAACTCAAGATAATGAAGAAAGCACTGAAGTTGCAAGTACTGGAGAGACAAAAGTGGAATCAAGCACTGAGAGTGCCGCCACCGAGGAAATCCAAGAAGATGTACAGCAGGAAACAGAAACACAAACTCAATCCTCAGAGTTAAATGAGGAAGACGTTCTTTCGTTTATTAAAAATAGATACAACAAGGAAATCAATTCGATTGACGACCTAGTTGTAGAACAAGAACAAACAGAAGAACTTCCAGAAGATGTATCTGCTTTTTTAAAGTTTAAGAAAGACACTGGAAGAGGTTTGGATGATTTTATTAAAATCAATACTGATTATAGTAAAGCTGATCCAGAAAAACTTTTGTTTGATTATTATAAAGAAATGGAACCAGACCTAGAGGATGATGATGTTTCTTTTATATTGGAAGATAAATTTTCTTTTGATGAAGATCTAGATGAAATATCTGATATTAAATCAAAGAAGCTATCTAAAAAAAGAGAACTTGCAAAAGCAAAGAAGTATTTTAATGACTTAAAAGAAACTTACCTAAAACCACTTGAGTCAAGGGTTAGTGAAGGGGTTGATAATAAGTCTGCAAAAAATTCTAATGCTAATAAAGATATTGATGAAGCGCAAGAGCTTAATCGTAAGAAGAATGAATACTATGCAGAGAAGACTAACGAATTGTTTAACGACTCTTTCAAAGGTTTTGAATTTAAAGTCAATGACAATAAAAGTGTAGTTTACTCTCCGGGTTCAGTAGATCAGTTAAGAAAGAATGATATTAATTCATTTATTTCAAAACATCTAAACGATGAAGGTTTCTTAAAAGATGCAAGCCAATATCATAGAGCCTTGTCTATAGCAAGTAATCCAGAAAAGTTCGCTAAGTTTTTTTACGAGCTAGGAGCTTCAGAAGCTGTGGAAGATGTATCCAGAAAAAGTAAAAACATTAATATGGATATACGACAATCTCCACAATCTACTCCAAAGCCAGGGATGAAAATAAGAGCACTTGATCAGGATTCAGGTAGAGGCTTAAAGATTAGAAGTATTAAAAAAAAGAATTAAAAAATTTTAAAAATTAGAAATTATGGCAGGATCTGTTCAAGCAACCCCAGGATTCGACTTACAGCCGTCAGCGGAACAAGTCGCACTATCCACAAACTATATCACTAATTTCGATTTCTTAAACCAGTATTTACCAGATACTTACGAAAAAGAATTCGAGAGATATGGAAACCGTACTATCTCTTCTTTCCTAAGATTAGTTAGTGCTGAAATGCCTACCAACTCTGACCTTATCAAATGGGCTGAGCAAGGTAGATTACACACAAAATATACGCAAGTTGGTACTGCAGCAACAGCTGCAGATAATAATGCTATATTCCAAGTTAATGACGCTCTAGATCCAGGTACTGGAAGTATCGCTATCAGAGTAGGTCAAACTTTAGTTATCAACCAAAATGACGCTAGTGGACAAAACAAAGCTGTTGTTACCGCAGTTGATACTGCAAACGATCAATTTACTGTAGCTTTCTATGAGGCTGGTGGTTTAGTAACTACTGGTACTGGATTAGGAAACGCTGATGTAACTATATTTATCTATGGTTCTGAATTCAAAAAAGGAACTAACGGAATGGTTGGATCTTTGGAGTCTGATGATTTCATCTTCGACAACAAGCCAATTATCATCAAAGATAAGTACGCAGTATCAGGTTCTGATATGGCTCAAATCGGGTGGATTGAAGTAACAACTGAAAACGGTGCAACTGGATACCTTTGGTATTTAAAGTCTGAGCACGAAACTCGTTTACGTTTTGACGACTATTTAGAAACAGCTATGATTGAAGCTGTACCTGCTGAAGCAGGATCTGGTGCTTCAACTGTACTAGGATCTGGCGCAGCTGGAGAAGGTGGATCTAAAGGTCTTTTCTACGAAGTGGAAAACAGAGGAAACGTTTGGGCTGGTGGTAATCCAGATGCTCTTGCGGATTTCGATAGCATTATCGATAGACTTGACAAGCAAGGATCTATTGAAGAAAATGTTATCTTCTTAAACAGAGATTTCGGATTCGACATTGACGATATGTTAGCTGCTCAAAACTCTTACGGAGCTGGCGGTACTTCATATGGTCTTTTCGACAACGATGAAGAAATGGCTCTTAACTTAGGTTTCACAGGATTCCGTAGAGGATATGACTTCTACAAGTCTGATTGGAAATACTTAAACGATCCAACAATGAGAGGCGGATTATCTTCTGACTCTGTAAACGGTATCTTAGTACCAGCTGGATCTACAAGTGTATACGATCAGGTTCTTGGTAAAAACGCTAAGAGACCTTTCTTACACGTTAGATATCGTGCTTCTCAAACAGAAGATAGACGTTACAAGTCTTGGATCACTGGTTCAGCTGGTGGAGCAAGAACTAGCGACTTAGATGCAATGGAAGTAAATTTCTTATCAGAAAGAGCACTTTGTGTATTAGGAGCTAACAACTTCTTCTTATTTACTGACTAGTAAATATTTAACCTAAATATGGGAGGCGAAAGGCATGCATGCAAACGCCCTCTGAGTAGCCTCCCTTTTTTTTAACTTTAATTTAAATGAAATGAAAAAATCAGTAACACTTACCGATAAGGTGTATAAACTAAAAAGAGACGTAGCACCTCTTAGCTATGTTATTGCTTCTCGCAATAAAAGAAAAAAACCCTTATATCATTTTGACGGAACTCAAAACAGAGCTCTTCGTTATGCTAAAAACCAAAAAAGTCCATTTGAAGATGAACAAGATGGAAATCTGATTATGGAACCTATAGTATTTGAAGATGGCTTCTTAAGAGTACCAAAAGAAAATCCAGTACTTCAAGAGTTTTTATCATTACACCCAGATAACGGAAAGAAATTTATTGAAGTAAACAAAGAGCAAGACGCTCAAGAAGATTTAGAAACTATAAACTACGAAGTAGACGCTTTAATTGCAGCAAAAGGACTTAGCATATCTATTATGGAAAACCTAGGTAGAGTTATGCTAGGATTAAAGGTAGACAAATTATCCAGTGCTGAATTAAAAAGGGATGTCTTACTTTACGCCAAAAGAAGTCCTAGAGAGTTCTTAGAAGCCATAGATGATCCAATGGTTAAGATTCAGAACATGGTTGTAAAATGCTTTGAAGCTTCATTACTTGGCATGCGTAACAAAGGCAAAGACGTTTATTTCAACTTAAAAGATAACAAGTCAAAACTTCTAACAGTTCCTTTTGGAGAAGATCCGGTTTTTATCGTGGCTTCATACTTGAACTCTGAAGATGGACTTGAAACTTACAAACTACTAGACAGTAGATTATCAGAATAAATTTCTCTCGTTTTTATTGTTCTCAGTTGAAAAGGCACTCTAAATTTTTAGAGTGCTTTTTTTTGTATATTTGTATTGTTTAATCGATTAAATTTTTAAAAAATGGCAAAGTACATTACCTTAGACACAGCAAGCGATGGGGTTGTTCACATTAACACTGACGACATCCTATACGCTGAAACCGTAAGCTCTACAGAAGGAGATATTTTCCTAAAAGGTGGAGCTAAAAAAATTACTGTAACAGGAACAGGACTAACTTCTGGATTTGCAGAAAATGTAAACGCAGCTTTAGTTAGAGCAGCAAAAACTGGATACACAGCTGTAACTTCTCCTGTGAGCACAACCCCAGGATTAGTTTTTACTAGCGTTGCAGTAGTATAAAACATTTGTTTGGTTACTTAAAGAGGTATGCAAAAAAGCGTGCCTCTTTTTTTTTGTTATCTTTGTAAAAACATTTATAAAATGATAAATGAAGTAAGAAACATAGTACTTGCTGTAATCAATAAAAATAATTACGGATACATATCTCCAGGAGATTTTAATTTATATGCACAACAAGCTCAATTAGATATATTTGAGGATTACTTTTATTTTTACAACTCACAAATAACAAAAGAAAATCTAAGATCATCTGGAAGTGGATACGCTGATATCAAGAAAGGATATGAAGAAGTGATAGACAGCTTTTCTAGAATTAAGGAGCTAACCAATAGCGGCAACAATATTTATTCATTACCAGATGATTATTATTTGATAAATACGCTTATTTACAATAAAACGACAGAAATTGAAAGAGTATCTCAAGCGAAAATTACAATGCTTAACATGTCTAATCTTACAGCTCCTAGCACGATATTTCCAGCTTATGTATTAGGCGGTGCTACTGATAGCGAGATAGGCAACACAGTAACTGTTTATCCGGCAACTATCACCGGTGCTAGTTCAGTTGAGGCTAATTATGTTCGATACCCTAAAGATCCTAAATGGACTTTTATAAAACTAGAGGGCGGAGAGCCTATATTTGAGCCTAATCAAGGAGATTTTCAAGACTTTGAGCTGCCTAAAAGCGACATGATAAACTTGGCTTATAAGATATTACAATACGCAGGAGTTTCGATTAGAGAGAATGAGGTTTACACTTACGCTCAAAACGAACAAGTTGAACAAAACAATGAAGAAATAAGATAAGATGGCATACTTAACAGGATATCAATACTACGAAAACAACGGTAATATTCCAGAAGATGAAAATTGGGGAAGTTACCAGTATGTTTCTTTGAAAGACATAGTAAACAACTTTATGTTAATGTATCAAGGTAATCATGAGCTTATCAATAACATTGATAGAAATAAGGTTACTTTCTTTGCTAAACGAGCAATACAAGAACTAAATTACGATGCGCTTAAAGAAACCAAGATATTACAATTAGACGTTTGTGATAATCTTAGATTTGTGTTGCCTCCAGATTATGTTAATTGGGTTAGAATATCTATGTTTAAAGAAGGAGTACTTTTACCTTTGACTGAAAACATTCAAACCAATTGGGCTAAATCTTATCTTCAAGATAATAACTGTAGAATTTTATTTGATAACAAAGGCGACATACTTCTTCCTTCGGATTACAGTTCTTTAGTTGATAAATACAGAATAGACAAATTAACACCAAGCATATATCTAAATGAAGGAAGTCCATATTATGGAGTTGAAGGTTTTTGCTGTGATGGAGATTGGTACTTTCAGTATCCTATCGGAGCTAGATACGGACTTAATACAGAGACAGCAAATCAAAACCCAACTTTCAAGATCGACAAGGCTGGTGGTGTTATAAACTTTAGTTCTGGTGTAGCTGGAGAGTCTATAGTATTAGAGTATGTATCAGACGGTATGCATCAATATGAATATGTATCAGATGGAAACGGTGGATATAGAGTAATACCAAATGATGATAAAGTAGGTGTTAACAAGCTATTTGAAGAATATGTTTACGCCCACATCAAATACATGATACTAAGCAATAAGTTAGGTGTTCAAGAATACATCGTACAAAGATCTAGAAAGGAAAAATCAGCGTTGCTTAGAAACTCAAAACTAAGACTGAGCAATATACATCCAGGTAGATTGTTAATGAATTTAAGAGGTCAGCAAAAAATAATAAAATAAATGAAACTATCTTCTAATTTTGTATTAGGGAGAATGAACAAATCTATAGACGAAAGACTTGTTCGCCCTGGAGAATATATCGATGCGGTAAACGTTAGGTTGGGTTCAACTGAAGATACAGAGATAGGCTCAGTAGAGAACTCAAAAGGAAATACCTTACTTGTTGACGCTGGTGTTTATAACGGTACACGTTTAGCTAATCCAAGAACTATCGGAGCATATGAAGATGGAACTAACGAAATTATCTATTGGTTTATAGCCTCTGATGATCTTGATATGATAGTATCATACAATGTGAGAAACTCACTATTTACGCATCATGTTGTTTCAGCGACAGTTTTAAACTTTGATAAGCAATACCTTATAACAGGAGTGGTTTTAGTTAATGACCTATTAATTTTTACAGACAACTTAAATCCACCAAGAAAGATAAACATAAACAGAGATTATCCAACTCCTAATTTTGGCGTGGATCAAATAACAGAAGAAGACATTAATCTTATTGTTAAGCCGCCAGAAAACCCACCTTCAGTGTCTTTGTTTAATAATCCAGGTACAGAAAACTTTTTAGAAGATACCTTTGTTCAATTTGCTTACAGATATAAATACAAAGACGGAGAATATAGTGCAATATCTAGATTTACAGATGTTGCGTTTTCACCAGGAAGTTTCAATTACGATGCAACTAGAGCAGGTAATAGCGGAATGCAAAATGCATTTAATGCAGCTAAAGTTACTTTTAATACTGGAGACTCAAATGTTATAGGTATTGATTTGCTTTTTATAGAAAGCAACAAGCCTTCTGTAAATGTTATAGAAAGATTTGATAAAAAACAATACGGATACTCAGACAACCAAGAAGTTGATTTTGTGTTTGCTAATGGACAAGTCTATACGGTTTTACCAGAAAGTGAGATACTAAGACTATTTGACAATGTGCCATTAAAAGCCAAGGCTTTAACCCTTATGGGAAATAGACTGATGTTTGGTAATTACACTGAAGGATACGACTTAGTGGATGAAAACGGAGCTCCGATCAATATATCTTTTGAAGCAGATTTAATTCAAGAAGAGTTTGGATTTTCATCCGCAGAAATTGAGTTGCCATCTGTTCAATACACATTAGGATTGGCTTATAATCAGCCAGAAGCAAGTATTGAGCTTACATTTGATGAAGATATTGAGCTAGTAAGTGGCGCTGGTTTAAGTGTGGTATTTAATATAACAGGTGCTTTTATAAACGGAGACGATGGCACTGCTACCAAAAACACTACTACAAATAGAGTTGAATTTATATACAATTTAGAAAACAACTACTTAAATGTTTATGAGCTTGTTAATTCACAAGAATTTAGGGATGCTGTAACTAGTGATCCTTTAACACCTATAACTGATTGCGGTTCAGCTAATCAAGGAACAACTTGGACAGATATATTAGTTTGTACTCTAGCCAACACACCGCCTATCGATACATCATTTAATTGGGTTGCCGATGAGTACGGTATAACATCTATAGGTCAAGGCATACAGATTCAGTCAAATATAGCTGAGCCTAATAAGTTTACATTAGTTTTACCAGCCATAAGATTCACAGACTCTGGAAGCTTTATTTATCAATATTACGAACTATCATCACCAGATAGTGTATTTTCAGAACAAGGAGATCCAAGTTCATTGCATAGTAATAGAGATTATGAGGTAGGCATTGTTTACATGGATGATTATGGAAGAAGTTCAACAGCTCTTACATCTATAGATAATTCTGTTTACACGCCTGCAGATTCATCAATTACAAAAAATACCATACAAGCAACAATACCAGTGCAACAAAAGCCTCCAAGCTGGGCTACCAAATATAAGTTTGTACTTAAAAGAGTTCAAGCAGACTACGAGACTATATACTCTCAAAGCGTATACACTTGTCCAGATTGTGAAAACATTTACTATTATAAATTAGAAGGAGACAATCAGACTAAGGCAGCTGTAGGAGATACTTTAATTGTTAAAAGAGACGCAGACGGAGCTTTAGAGGATGAAGTTCAAGTTGAAGTTTTAGACATACAAGCAGAAGGCAGAAACTTCTTAAATGACGATCCTACAGATTCAGGTTCACAGGGTTTTATTCCGTCTCCAGCAGGATTATATATGCAGTTAAAACCACTTGGCTTTAATGGCGAATCAGATGATCCTTATGCGTTAGTTGACAATGGAAATAAAAGCAAAAGAGGGAACTATCCTCTTATATATTATCCAGTTTTTATAGAAACTTTAGATCCTGCTTTAGATCCTCTTGGAGTAGCCTATGATCTTCCTCAAGGAAGTAGAGTTACTTTTGATATAAAGTTTAGAAGAAGAGATAGGGATAGTCGTTGTGGAGAAGAAAGGTATATATATGAAAAAAGCTTTGTAGCTGGCACAAATTATGATAATCTTCGTGACTTTGTTATTGGAGAAAACATAGATTTTACTGGTGGAGAAGAAAGATATATAAGTGAGATTCCAAATGAAAATATATTTTATTCAGATTTAGAAGCACTTAATTCTAACCAACTAAATGCTGAGCAAGGAAAAAATAAATATCAGTTTGTACAAGACACAGATCCAGATCCCTCAAAAAACAATCAGCTTTACTTAGGCGTTAGATCAGGATCTCCTGAATGCGCTGGGTTTATTGATAGGGTAAGAGCAGGACTAAGTGTTCATATAACTGTAGAGAGGTCAGATAGTTTATTTATATTTGAAACCAAGCCTTTAAACACAGACTTAGATTTATATTATGAAGGCTCTGAAGCTTATGACATACAAAATGGATTTCATTTGTCGGGTGGAGATACAGCCTCTGGAGAGCAAAACCAAACTGCTTCTAGTCCAGCTATAGTAAATTTAAGTTTTTTCGATTGTTATTCTTTTGGAAATGGAGCTGAAGGTTATAAAATTTTAGATGGATTAGACGCAAACTCTTTTTCTTTAGGAGCAAGAACCACATCTGTTGCTGCAGAAGAATACAAGGAAGCACATAGACTAGCTTCCATAACCTATAGTGGTATATACAACAACGAAAGCAATATAAATAAACTCAATGAGTTTAATCTTGGTCTAGCTAATTTTAAAGATCTAGAAGAGTCGTTTGGTGCTATTCAAATATTAGACTCCAGACAAACAGACGTACTTGTATTGCAAGTTGATAGAATATCTTATGTACTTGCTGGAAAGAATTTACTTTCAGATGCTGCAGCTGGTGGAGCTGTAACTTCTGTTCCAGAGGTATTGGGAACTCAAATAACAAGAGTTGAAGAGTATGGTATTAGTCAAAACCCAGAAAGCTTTGTTTCTTTTGGTTCAGACAGATACTTTACAGATGCAAAAAGAGGTGCGGTACTAAATATAAAAGGAACCACATATTCTTCAGATTCGCTTATTCCTATTTCAGAACTAGGTATGAGATCTTGGTTTAGAGACTTGTTTGTAGCTTCATACAACACATTTAAGTTGGGTGCATTTGATCCTTACATGAACGAGTATGTTTTATCTAGCACAACTCAAGAGCTTCCGTTGCCTCCACAAGTTATTCCTTGCGGATCTCAAATTGACGATATTGTTATTAAAAACGGAGACACTCAAGTTTTATTAATAGATGTAGGTAATGCTATAGGGGATGTTAACTTCAGTTTAACACCAGATAGAACTGTTGATGTTGTTATTACATTTGGATCTATTACACAAAACTATACAATTAATCCAACAACTGGAACACAAACCTTCACTAAAAGCTTGCCTTATCCAGAGCAGATTAGTGTTGCTATAACAGCTTCTAATGGACAAACCACTATTAACCCTTTATTTTCTTGTATAGAAAATGACGAGCTAACAGTTATAAGTATTTGCTTAACTGAACCAGAAGATGAAACACAAACCATAACTAATCAATATTACTGGTCTGTAACAGGGTTTAATTCTCCAATACAATCTCAATTTATAACATTTGATTCTGGGAATAGTCAGCCTTTAGTGTCTTCTTACAATAGTAGAACTGGTGATAAATCAGTAGACGCAATACCGGCAGATAACTCAACTATAACTATTATATCAAACAAGCTGTCTACGAATGATTTTGTTTTTGATACAAACAATAATAAATTAAGATATTTGAGTTCTAACACGCTCTACTCTAATAGTCAATCAGACATAATAAACCTTCTTAAAGACAGTAACTTAACAAATGCGACTCCAATACTAAATCCTTCTAACGGAGAGTACGAAGCTTCTTTTAACTATAATTTTTCAAATACTTATTTGTATTTAATTTGGGATTACAGAAGAAGAAGCCTTGTTGATTTATGTAGTGGAACCACTACCGAAAATGCTTGTTGTGATTGTGCTTCTGGACAATACTATAATTTAAGAAGATGCGATCAAAGACTTAGCGAAACAAATGTAGTGGCTGAATATACAAGTGTTCTTTCAATTGGAGATTTTGTTGAAATAGTAGGACAGCCTAATTGTGTGTATAGAGTTACATCAACTAGCGATGATGATACAAATTTAGAAACTATATCAAGTGTATTAACAGGAATATCTGATTGCACTGAAGTTTGCAATAAATATAGGGTTACAAATACAACAGGATCTGATATTATTTTAGAATATTACGACTGTAGTGGTGCTTATTACGAACTAACAATTGCTCCTTCAGGTGTAGAAATAATATGCGCTACAATAATAGAAAATCCAGGAGCAGGCGTTACAATAAATGTGTCTAATTGCGACACCAGTGATTGTGCTCCTGAAAACAATTTTTTACTCAGAAGATGTGATCAGGAAAGAACTGATACAGAAGTGATAGCTTCATTTGTTGGAGGAACCGCTTCAGTTGGGGATTTTGTAGTAATAGTAAACGAACCTAATTGCGTATATACAGTTGTGGAAACAACCAATGAAAACGCAACAGAAACTATAGCAAGTCGATTATCATCTATTAGTAGTTGTAACGAAGTTTGTAATCAATACACGCTTACAAATAACGGTGTTGCAACTGACTTTATAGATTACATTGACTGTAACGGTTTATTCCAAGAAATAGGAATAGCAACTGGAGATTCAGAAACAATATGTGCTAAATCAATAACAACTATAGATCCGAATACATCAATAACTTTGATTCGCTGCGGTAGCGGTGGTTGCCAATAAATAAAAAATAAAATGTCAAAAGTAACATTCTACATAGACGGAACAAATTTAGCAAACTCAACTGGAGTTTGGCAGGATGAAAATCTAACACTTTGTGCTCCAGAAGGGTATTATTCTGATGCAAACACAGGTGGAAATACAGTTAGACTTTTATCTCATGAAGAAGGGCTTTGTGTGTTAGGAGCTGTAGAGCCTTGTCCTAGTTGCTTGCCCCCTTGTGGTTCTGAAATAAACCCAGGACAACTAGATCAAGGATACTATTCTTTAACGTTTAGCACTGGAAGTAGTTTAGGCGCAGCTGTTGTTTATTTTAGTCCGCAAAGCATACCAGATGGCATAAGAGTTACACATGACGGAACAGTTTATAATGCGATAGCCTCAGAAAATTATGGGTATGCAGCCAGTTCAAATCCAGGGAACTTTGTTTTAATAGGAAATACCAACAATACTGGTTCTTGCACTGGTAGTGGAGCAGGCGATTTAGAGGGAGACTACACTTTAGATGAATATGTATGGAGTGGTACGAGTTTTCCACCCACAGAAGGCGAGAAAATAGTAACCATAGATGCTGGCGATGTTAACTTATCGCCTAGTAACCCTGGTTTTGGAGCTATAGTTATACCTAAAATTAGTAATGCTACTTCTCAGTTGCCAGTAACCATAGAAATGATAGGCGTATGTGGCGACACGTTTTTTAATATAGAAGCTCGCTGTCCTATAGCTTTAACTGGTATTCCGACATCTAACGTTGGTGCTACTTGCTCAACGGCAACATATCCAAACACATACTATAACGTACCTAAATATAGCAGAAGAGCAGATAACACAGCGTATGGAGATCCAGAAGTATATGAATGGTTTTTTCAAGATGCAAATGGAGAAACTGTAGTTGCTGATGGAGATTATAAGGTTGACGATGGAGCAACAGGAAAATTGTTAACCGTAGCAAATGGAGTAATAACAACTGTAGTAACTTGTCCTTAAAAATATAAATTATGTCAACATATCCAACACCAACACAATCACCCCAACTAGGAGAACTAGAAGAATACACTATAACTTACAGTGAGTCGGTTAAAGGCTTTCCTTCTTTTTATACTTACTATCCAGACTTTATGATTGGCATGAATCAGTATTTGTATTCTTTTAAGAATGGTGCGTTGTATAGACATAATACCAATGAAATAAGAAATAATTATTATGGAACTCAATATGATTCTCAAATCACTGGAGTCATAAATAAATCTCCACTACAAGTAAAGCTTTTTAAAACTTTAGAATTAGAGTCAGATTCTCAGTGGACAGCTTCTTTGGTTAGTGACCTTCAGGCTGGAAATATAGATGCAGAATACTTCAAGGAAAAGGAAGGTTCTTATTTTTCTTTTATACGAGCTGATGAGGAAATAAATTTTAAGATGCGATCTGTAAATGGATTAGGTGTAGTGCAAAGTGTTCAAACCAATGGAACAACATCTGTGGTTAGCTTTTCTGTAGACGTTGGATCAATACCGAGTATAGGTGATTTGGTGTTTAGAGCAATTCCTATACCTAACACAAATCCTCAACAATATACAGCTACACCAGAAAGAATAGGAAAAATAACAAACATAAACGGATTAGAAGTAACTGTAGATACAAGCAATTATTCTGCACCAGTTACAAACAACATTTTAATTAGCGTAAAAGATCCAATTGCAGAGTCACATGGCATAAGAGGGTACTATATGGAGTTTACTTTAGAAAACACAGATACTACAGCTACAGAACTGTTTGCAGTAAGCTCTGATATATTCAAAAGCTATCCATAAATATTTGTATATTTGTAGTAAATTAAAAACATGGCAGAACCAATATCCACAATAGCCGCTGTATCAGCAGGAGTGAGTATCGCATCACAGCTCGCAGGAGCTGGCCTATCTTTTTATCAATCTTTTCAACAACAAAGAGAAATAAAAAAAGCCGAAGCTGCAGCCAACGAGTATCTTGAAAGGGCGAGAGCTACTATAGAAAAAGTAAGATCAGAAGAAGTGCAATTGCCTTTAAAACAAAGAGAGCTTACTGAAAAAGCTAGAGCCGTAGGCATGAAGCAGGCACTAGAGGCTTTCCAAGAGACCGGCCCAAGAGCTGTTATAGGTGGTGTACCAAAAACACAGCAAATTGATGTGGCTGCAAGAGCTCAAGAACAAGCTCAAACAGAGCAGCAATTATTTCAAAGAGAGCAAGCTATAGCAAAAGAAAAAGAAAGAAGAGATATAGCATTAGCTAATATAGACATTATGGGTGTGCAAGGTGCGTCTCAAGCAGCAGCAGACGCTCAAAGAGCAGTAGCCTCTGGAGTAGCAAGTGGGTTTACCGCTTTAGGTGGTGCACTAGGAACTGCTGGTAAATTAGCTCCATTGTACCCACAAAACGCATTAAGCAAACAAGTAAGTGCTTTAACTGGTCAAGCTGGATCAGGAGAAGCTATGGCTGGTGTATTACAGCAAGCACAACAAACTGGAGCTATAACTCAAGAGCAATTTAATAAGTTAGATTTACCAGCTTTACAAGGCTTAGAGGGATATCAGTTAAACCAAGCGTTAGAAACTCAACTTGGCGGTGCTGGTGTATCAGCTCGTCAATTAAGAGGGTTTCAATTTGATCCAACTTTATTACAAACCACAACACCAACAACTCCTATTGAAACGGATGTGATGAATGATTTTGCATTTGATTAATTACAATAAAAAATGGCAGATAAAAACTATGTAGGATACGTTAAGAGAGAGGCAGACTCTTTTGTAGATTGGGCTAGTATTAGTAAAAGCTTATCAGATACCCTTACAACTATAGTAAGTGATAGAGATAAACAAAGAACTCAGATACAACAGCAAACTGATGAGTTAGTAAAGTCTATCAATGATGTTGAGCTCGGTCAAAACACAACCTTTAACCAAAATGTATTAGATGGCGCAGCGCAATCAACGCAAGCAGCATTATCGGCTTATAAAGAATTTACATCTGGTAGGTTAAAGCAGCCTGCCTACGCTAGATTTAAGCAAACTTTAAAAGACGAATGGGCTCAATACGATAACGTAATCAAGACATATAACGAAAAGTATACTGCGGCTTTAAAAAAAGTAGAAGACGGAACCATGTCTGCATGGGGAGCAGAAGCATTTAAGAAAGATGCAGACTTTTTAAATTATCAAAAGTACAAGATATATACAAATCCTGTTAGCGGTAGATTGGCTTTAGCAGGAGTGGACCAAGATGGTAAAATCATAACTGATCCCTCTAAAATGCTTAGTGTAAATAACATAGCTAACATATATTCAGATCAGCCAGGGAAGTTTAAGATCGATGCGTTTACCAATAAAGTTGCAGATAAAGCTGGACAGTTTAAAAACGCTCAAGGAAATGTTACTATAGAAGATGCTATAGAAAGTCCAAGATATAAAGCTTATGAAAAAGCAGAAATAGATGCGATTATACAAAATAGTCCTAGAGACGTAGCAAGTATTCTTACAGATTTTAGCGGAGAAGAGTATGACGTTATATTTGATAGTAAAGCTTACGATGGTTTAAGCCAATCGCAAAAAGACAAAACAATACTACTTGAAAGAGACGGCAACAATATGTATCAGCCTAAAATGACTGATCCTTTAAAAACAAAAGCCGAAAAGGTATTAAGAACTCGAATAAGAGGTCAGATTGACCGAACATATGAAGTAAAGAAAGACAGGCCAACAGCTGGATCACTTGCGGAAAAAGACCAACAAGATACATTTTCTCTTATAGATCAAATTGTTAGAGACGGAAACAGAAATAGCTTGATGGCATTAGTTAAAGATAGAAAATCTGGCTTAACAGATTTTACTGTTTCAGAAGACGGTATTGTATTTACAAAAACCGATGGAACCAAAACAGCTCCTATACCAATTGGTACGGAAATTACAGCAATAGATGTAGGAAAATTACTTGCCTCAGATTTAGGTCTTAATGCAGAGACATATGCACAAAACTCTAAGCTAAGAGGAACAGAAACACTACTAAATCCTAAAGTATTAAAATTTGAGTCTTTTAAAAAACCAAAAAAAGCCTATACCAGCTTAAGCTCGCTAGCGGTTTCTGTAGAAGGTTCGGGAACAAAGGCAAAGATAATATACGCAACCGACCTTTTAAAAACAGAGGTTGAATCAAAAATGGTTGATAAAGCCAATCGAATAATAGATAGAGCTAAGGTGCTTTATGATAACATTCCAGATATACAAGTGACAACAAAAGATGCACCCGGGATTGGAACTGCCGATATAATATCTATTACTGTAAATGGCCGTACATTTAGCAACGAAGGTAGTAGAGCAGAGAATTTAAGTTGGTTAAAAACAAACTTAGATAGAGCACTAAAAGGTATTTTATTAAGTGGTGATGAGGTTAAGGATAGTAATAAGCCTAAGGATGGTGATGAGACTAAGGATAGTAATAAGCCTAAGGATGGTGAATTAGACGTGAATTAAGAATATGGATAAATTAAAAAAACTTTACGATGTGTTAGTAAGAGACGGTTACTACACAAAATCTTTTGATGATTTTCAAAACCAATATTCCGATCCATCGTATCAAGATAAAGTGTTTAATGTTGTAACTAGAGACGGATTATTCACTAAGTCTAGAGAAGAATTTCTTACAATTTACTCTCCCATTCAAAAAAAAAATCAAGTCGGCACTCCTTCCACTTTAGAAAAGGTCGATACGGAATCAGTTATAGAAGTAGAAACAGAACCTGGTTCTTTGGTATCTGCAGACTTAGCAGTTGATGGAGATCAGTATCTAGAAACTGATATAGAACGCTTATTGGAAATAGAAACTGTACCTGAAAGAACTTTTACACCAGGCGCTTCAGCTAGAGCAAGAGCAATGGAACAACAACAAAGAAAAGTAGATCCAGAGCTAAAGCGTAAATTCCTTTCTGATTTTAATATATCTAGTGCAATAAATTCAGGTATTATAGACGAGGAAGATTTGAATTCTGCGCTTCGTGGAAACAAAGGTAATATTGAAAAACTCAAACAATTAGCCGTAACTTCTCCAGATAAGTATACTCAAAAAATATTAGACAAAAGATTAAACAAGCCGTTTGCTTTTGAAGAGTCTTCTGATTTAGTGGAATTTGTTACTCCAGAAGGCGAAGATGAAAAAAAAGCGGCTATAAGGAAAAAAATTATAGCTTATGATGCAGAGAGTAAAAGACTGCAAGATGAAAATCCAAATGCAACAGCAGAAGAATTAAGCGCCATACTTAATAGACCTGATGATCCTAATTTTGTAACTGACGAAGAATACGAGCTTGTAGAAGATGATTTTATACCCACTGGTTTTGAAGGATCTGATGTGGATAATATGTACGACACTCAAATGCTAAAATCTGTAAAAGGTTTTAACATAAAAGACTTTGACGGATACTTGAATGAACAGGGGTACAAAAAAGAATACTTAAGGTTATTAGAAGGGGGAAGGTTTAGTGATGATGGAGCGAGTTTTGATTTTTCTAAACGATATAATCCGTCTTTAGCCGCTGAAAGAGTTAAGTTGCAATACCTTACAAATTACATAAACAATCAGATAGAAAGAAATGTAGAGTCACAAGTTTTAGATTATCAATCAAAAAACAATGGAAGACACCCTTCATTTGATGGTGTACAACTTTCATTCAGCTCTGGTGTAGATGATAAGCAGTTAACCAAGTACATTGAAGAAGAGTTTCCTATAATGACATCCAAGCTAAAGCAAAGAGACGTTAAAAATGAAGAGCTCTACCAAAGCATGAAAGAAGGTGAGATTAGAGGCGTAGGCCAAGCATTTAAGCAAGGGTGGAGATCTGTTGAAGATAGGATAAATAATTATAGCGCAGGAGCATATGATTACATTGGCTTAGACAATGTAGCTGATGAAATAAGAATGACTCAAGCAGAAACAGAGTTAGAGAGAGAAGACTTTATGCGATATACCTATGCAAGTGGAAAAGAAGCGTATGTAGGTAATACAAAGTATTTGGTTGACGACAAAGGACAAGTATACGACACAGACCTGGGCTTGAGAGTTACAGATGTACTAACACCTAAAGAACTTAGCAGCATAAAAGCAGTAGTAGAAAATATGGGAGAAGAATCAAGTACGTTTTCTACGGCTGGAATGATAATTCAAGGCACTGGAATTGCGTCTGATATGCTACTTCAAATAGCTCTAACTAAAGGTGCTGGTAATGTTGGTAGAGGTGGAGCTGCATTCTTAGGTGCTTTTGGGAGAGGTAAAAAAGTTGTAGATATTATGTCTGCAATACCAATGAGAGCCACAACAGCTTCTGCTATGGTTGCTCAAGGAACTTTATTTTCAACGAACTTAGCGGAACAATCTTACAAACAAGCATTAGAAGGTGGATTATCAATTGAACAAGCAGAAGAAGTTCAGTCTATAGCAGGAGCTCAGGGCCTTGCTTTAGGAGTGGTGACAGCTCCAATATCCACACAGACTTATGCAATGGATAAAATATTTGGTAGAGGCGGTAAAGACGCTCTTGTAAAAGGAGCGTTAAAGGCTTATGAAAAAGCAGGAGCAAAAGGAGCTAAAGCATTTTGGAATAAGGCACTTCAAAAAGCCAAAATATACGCCTTAGAAAGTGGTAAAGAAGTTGTTCAAGAAAACGTTCAGCAAGTAGGACAAACATATGTTATTGGAGAAAATGTAAATGAATATGCCAAAAAAGAAATAATGGCTAACACTATTAGTGGCGATGATTTTATAAACACTACTATATTGTCTGCTGCCGCTGGATTTTTTATGCCTTTTGCTGGAGACGTTTCTTCTGGTGCAAGAACCAGTGTTAGAGATAGATTTATGCCTGGTGCAAAAGCTATAGACAGATTAACGGCATTGGATGTTTTATCTAAAAATGTAGACAAAACAACTCAGCTTTTAAATAGCCAAGTTACTAAAGGGTTATATACAGAAGAGCAGGTAAAAAACATATTAAAAGACATTGATGTTTACAGAAAAACAATCAACAGCATACCGCCAAACTTAAGTCCAGAGACAGCGTTAAGTATTATAACTGATGTTCAAGAAATAAGAAAACAAGAAGAATTAAAAAAACAACGTGATCCAGCTTTTCATCAAGATATAGACAACAAGATTAAAGAGCTGCGTGATGGCATAGTAAAGAAAACAAATTTTGATTACCTAGATAACCAAACTAAAATAAAGTTAAAAGACGAAGCGTTAACAGAGCTGACAAAAGAAGCTGAAGATAGAGGCGAAAAAGACTTTAAGATAGATGATGGCCAAGCAACATATAGAGCTATAGAGAACTTTAACAAACTAAGCACTCAAGAGAAGTTAGATCTAGCTAAAATCAAAAAAGTAACTCCAGAAGTTACGCCAAAGGTAAAAGAAGAAAAAATAAAAGACTCTCAGATACCTATATCACAACAAAAGTTTACATACGAAGATGATAATGGACAAATAAACACTGCTAAAGTAACTACTCAACTCGATGGTAGCAGAAAGTTAGAGCTTTTAGATGAGCAAGGTGGTGTTGGTGTTACTGAAAGAATTTCAAAAGATAATACACTCACAAGTGAGGAGTATGTTACTATGGCTGCAGGAGATATTAAAAGCACTGAAGATGTTGATATTAAAACTGTAAGAAGTCCTAAATTAGAATCTAAAATGTCTGATAGGCAGCGTAAAGCAGCAGGTATGGATGTAACTCCAGAGGTTACTCCAGAGGTTGATGAAGATATTGAAATAACTCCAGGTGAAATGGCAGTTAATGTTGCTCCATTTTTTGCAACAAGCGTTGAAAGTGTTGCAGAGGCTAGTGACGTAAGAAAAACTCCTGAGTACCAACAATACAAACAAAGCCTTATTGATTTAGCAAACGACATAGGTGTAGAAGCTGAAGTTGATGAGTCTGTAGGTGGGTATGTAAATGATGCTGGAACAAAAATAAGAGAGGTTAGTAATGTAGTAAAATTACAAGATGCGACATTAGAACAAGCACAAGAATTTGCTGCATTAGCTGCTGCTTTAGCTCCTGAAGTTCAAGAGTCAAGTATAGCTGCAACAACCACTGAAGTAGAGTCTCCAACACATAATGCAGATGCTGTTACAATCAAAGTATCAGATCCTCAAGCTACCTTTGAAGCTTTACAAGAAGTAGGAATTGATGAATTTACTTTGAATGAATCAACTAATTTATTAACTTTGCTAGACGTACATGCATTTAGAAATGATAATTTCTTTGAGCAACGTGACGCTTTATTAAAAAAACTAAAAGAAAAAAATGTCCAATACGAACTCAACGAGCTTGAAGCGCTTAACTCCGAATTTGTCGGAAAAGACAAGAGAAGGCGAGTATTATCAAATGCTCGCAAACGCCTCATACAACAAGGCCAAAAAGAAACAAACGTATATCGTAAAGTCCTCTCAGCGATAAAAAGAGACGCTGAATCATTAGGTGTATCTCCTAGTGAATATGTAAGCACTGTAAAACCAAAAGAAGAAGTCGATGTCGTTGAGGAAGCTGAAGTAAAACTATCCCCTAGAATAACTCAGCAAATTGATAATGCAAAAAAAGCATTAGAATCTGTAGACGCTAATATTAAAATTATAGTTCACAAAAATGAAGAAGCTTACGCAGAAGCGACCAACGAGCAAAATAGACTCGTAAAAACAGCTGGCGAGTATAATCCTCAAACAAAAACAATAAACATAAACCCTGAGAAGGCCAATGAAAGAACTGTGGCTCATGAGGCGTTTCATGCTATACTTGTTAACTTAGTAAAAACAAATGCTGAAGCTCAAAGGCTTACAAGAGCTATGATGAAAGCTGTTAGTAAGGTGGCTTCTCCAGAACTTAAAAAATACTTAGATAAATTTGCTAAGAATTACGAGAAAAATATTCAATCAGAAGAAAAACTTGCTGAGCTTGTAGGTAAATTAGCTTCCGAATACGATAGTCTTCCTAAACCAACTCAAAACATAATTAAAAGATGGCTTGATAGACTTGCTAAGGTATTTGGATTAAAACCGTTTACAGATGCCGAAGTTATAGATGTGCTTAATACTATATCCGGGAAGTTAGCAACAGGAGAAGCTATAACACAACAAGATTTATCATCGGTTCAATCTAACGCTAAATATGTTTCTACAGACGAAGCTAAATTATGGGGAACAGTACCAGTGAAAAAGCAAATTAGAACTAAGCCAGATCCTAAAAAAACAGTCAAGGCTTATAAAATGTTTAGAGTTAAAAAGACTGAGCCTGGCAAATTGTTTCCTTTATTTGTAAAAGCTGATGAAGAGGTTTTAATGAATACATGGATAGATGCGGAAGTTGGCGAGTTAACTAAAGAAGGGAAAGTAAAATCTAAAATAGGTAATCTAGCGTTTAGACCAGGGTGGCATATGGGTGACACACCTATTGCTACTCACATAGGCGATAAGTATAATTTTGAAAAAGGCGAGACAGATAAAAGCTTAAAAAAGCCAACTGCTAGAAGTGCTAATCATGTATGGGCCGAAGTTGAAGTATCTGCAGATGTAGATTGGCAAAAAGAAGCAAACTCAAGGGCTAAAAAAACAAAAGACGGAAAGATCATTCCTCGCACAGCACAAATAAGCGATCAAGTACCAGAGGATGGATACTACAGATACAAGACCAATCCAAACATGACAGGTAATTGGTTGATCGGTGGATCCATAAAAGTCACAAGAGTTCTTACAGATGAAGAAGTAAAAGCGATTAACGATGAAGCAGGTGTTGCTGATTTACCTAGAGTTAATCCACTAAACTTACAAGAATTAGGATTTGAAGCGGAAGTTGTAGCCGATAAAGATGTTAGTGCATTAAAAGGCGGCAAAGTAGTTTCTAATCCAATAGAATTTATAACAAGAAAGCAAGTAGGTGAGTTTGACGTTCAATACACTGAAGCCAACAAAATACAAGAATTAATAGGCAAAAATCTTTTGGTAGAAGTGAATGATGTTAGCAGTTTTTCAGATATGATAGCAGCTATAACTTCTCCTGATGATATGCTTGCAGGCACTGTATCCATAGATGGTGTACAGATATTTGAAGGGGGCGGAGGTATATTTTTTGTAACAAAATATGGGGATGTTTGGGCTTCTGGAAATGAACAAACCGCAAAAACTTTAGCTAAAATGATCAACGACTCTTTCGATGCTAATGGGGGTAGAGGATTTTTAGTATTAACAAAAGGTGACGATCAAAAATTAATAAGCAGCGTCTCTGGAGTTAAGTCTAGTTTATCTGTACTTGAAGTAATGTTGGATAAAAATCTTATTTCCTTGTCTGATTTTAGATCAGCTATATCTCAATCAGTAAAAAAAGAAGTGTATAATATCACTTTAAATGAACAAATAAAAAGTTATAAGAAAAAAAATAATTTAAAGAAAAATGATAGAGTGCCTGCAGACAAGCTAACAGAAATGAGAGTTAAGGCAAAAAAAGTTTCAGATTCAAAAAAAGGGTTTATAAAACTGAGTTCAAACTCAAAACAACTGAAGACAGATATACAGAATTATTTTTCAGATCCTTCTACATCTACATTTCAAACAAGAGGAAATGTGGTGAAAGATATTTTAGGTAGACTCGCTCAGTCAAAAAGTGCAAATAAAAACTCTGCAAAAATAATAAAGCTTTTAGGTGGAAATCCGTCTAAAAAACTAGGTAAAGGAAGAACAAAGCTTAGTCAGTCACTTGGAGATCTAGTAGCTGGCATTGCAGCAGAACAATTAACTAAAGGTTTATCTGTTGGGGATGTTTATGGTATAATAGAAGTAAAAAGCAAAGTTGAATCCGTTGAGGACTCTCACCCTAGTTATCCATTTCATGTTAAAACAATAGATGGATCAAAACCAAAACTTTTTTTAATAAAAAATAGACAGAACGGATCCGAGGTTTTAAAAACATCCACTGGCAAAACATATAAAGTGGGGAATGTTTCTGTAATGTCAGGATCATTTAATCCCGATATCAAACCAAGAAAACAAGTAGCTGATGGTGACGCTAACTTAATTGAATCGTTTGCAAACAGAATTATAACTCAAAAAGGTATTACTGAATTTTCTGAAGAAGCATTACAGTTTTATGCAGAAAACCAAGAGGCCATTGATGCTTTAGTTTCTCAAAAAAGAAAAGGCTTACCTAAAGATAAATCAAAAGAAAGATCCTTGGCTTTGAAAATAGCTAGAGGTGATACTGATTTTTCAGATGCAGACATAGACTTATATGCGTCTTCCAAAGAAAACGTTCAAGCCGAGGTTGAAGCTATAGGTAGAACAAGAAACAAAACTATAACTTCTGATACATACAAATCAATACTGGCCGCAACAAAAAGCACTACCAGAAGAGATAAGGCCAAGCCTGAAAGTGAAAACGTTCAAAGAAAAAGATTTTGGGCTTCATGGAATAGATCTGCTAGAGAACAAAAAATGAGTTTGGCTCAAAAAAGAAAGAGCTTAAATGACGCTGTAAAAGCATACGCTAAAGATAAAAAAGGAACCATTACTACAGCTCAAACTAGAGCCGTTATAAATAAAATAAATACCGTAAACCTTGACAATCCTGCGCAAGTTAAAAAAGTCCAGGAATATGTTGAAAAGGTATTCAAGAATGCTGACTTTGCTAACGACTTGTCTATTGCTAAAAAACTAACTGTGTCTGCTACTAAAAGATTGAACTCAGGAAAACTAGGCGACAATGGCAACTTTAACGCTGCAGTGTCTCAATTAGTTATGCTTCCTTTATCTGATTTAGATCCTTCAGATTTAAAAAACTATAATGAGTTCTTGAAAAAAATAGCTAAGCGAAACAAAAAAACAAAGCTAGATAACGAACTAGTTAAGGAAGCTAACGAGATATTGAACTCTATTAAGTCAAAAGAAATAGAGAGCGAATCTGAATTACAGTATGATGAAACAAAAGGATTTATCTATAAGGAAGGTACTCAAAAAGTAATCAATAAAATACTTGATCCTAAAGTTGACGGTGAAACCATTATAGAAGAAAACTCTGAGTTTTTAGAAAACAAATTAGACGCTTTAGACTCTGGCACTTTAGAGGTTCTGGTTGAAAAAGTTAATATTGCTGAAAACGAAAACAACGCTGAAATTGTAGAGCAGATAAATGATTATGCCAAAAACAGACAAAACCTTATAAATAACACAGCTAGAAAGTCAAGCAAGTTGACTCTAAGTAATTTAAATAAATTAACTAGAGATCAAAGCATTGGTCCAAGAACCCTAAGAAACTTAAATAAAGGACAATTGGCAATGCTAACCGGCACAGAGTTAGCTGAACTTGGTGTTCATTTAGATAACATAAACGAAGGGTTTTATACTTACTACGCCAACAAAATAGCTCAAAGGGTGGAAGCTAATAACAGAGCAATAAACACAAACCCTGTATTTGATAAAATGTTTACCGCTAAAGGTAAGTTATCTACCGTTAGACAATACATATCTGCTAGTGTTAAAAACAATCTTGGTAAGGTAGGTCTTCCTTCGTCACAAGCAGCTAGAAGGGTAGGCATAAGAGGTCAGATGATTAGATCAAACCCACTAAGTGTTATAGATCAAATGTTTGGAAATTACAAAAACAACAATGTATATGATAATATAATCAGACCAACTTCCCAGGCTCATGCTAAATTCCAAAATTGGATCAACAAGCAAACAGATATATTAGAAGCCGTTGAAAGTTTATTGGCTCCTACACTAAAAGAAAGTGCAAATGCAGCTGTAAAAAGAAGGTTTGAACTAACAACGTATTTACTTCAAAAAGAATTTGAATCAAACCCTAACAAAAAAGGAGTTGCTCCTGCGATTAAGTTTATAGAGGGAACTATAGATAGTTACAAGAGCGACAAGAGATCTAGCAGGTATAATGAAGAAAGTATTGCTATTCTTGAAAGCATAGCCAAACAATATAGCGAAGAAGGTCAGATATCATTAAAAAAGATGGATGAAGCAATGTCGCCAAAAACAAAAAAAGCCTTGAAGATGTTGGAAGGAATATACTCAGGCTTAGGAGAGCTTCAAGCATATGCAACTAGAATTGTAAGGGGTAATGAATTAGATTTAGTAAACGATTATGTTCATCATAAAGCTGAATATAAAGGGCAGGAAAGAGACGATGCCAATTTTCAAAATGCGATAAATTATTTAAATATACGACCAGGGACAGAGTCTAAAACTTCTCTTGAAAGAGTAGGTGCTACTGCTATAGATTTTGATCCAATAACAACTGCATTAAGAGCGACTAGAAACACCGGGATGGATTACTATATGAGTAACGAGATTTCCACTACAAGACAAACGCTAGCAGTTTTAAAGAAGATGGCTGTAAGGGATGAGTCAAAAACTGAAAAACAAAAAGATAAGCAGCTAGAAGCTGTAATAGATTTGGATAAGATATATAGCGAGGCGCTAAATAATGTTGTTACTAATAATGTATCAAGCGAAGTTCTTGGCGGTAAACTTTTAAACGGCATGAGAACTATAGGGTATTATGCAACGCTTGCTTCTTTGCCAAGAGCAGGAGCTGAATATGCTTCTAACCTTGCATTTGCTGTGCTATCCGCTCCTTCTGAAATCACTTTAGGTATGACTAAATATGCAGAATTAAGCATGAGTAGTACAGGTAGGATTATAGTGGAAATCGCTGAATCAACAGTGAATACAAAGCTATACTCCAAAGAAGCTTTAGGTGGATCAAAGGCTGAAACACAAGGTATTACAAGAAAAAGAACAGCCGCTAAAGCAAAAGGCAAGGTAAAACAGAGCGTAGAATATGTATCAAGAGTTACAGGCGTAAAATATGCTCCAAAGGTTGTCGATAAGATTGGAGAAAGCTTAATCGCTAAGCCGGATCAAATGATATCTAGACCTCTGTGGTTTGGCACATTTGCAATGGAATTCAAAAGCCAAACAGGAAAGAGGGTAAATTTTGATAAAATTGCAGAAAATGATTCTGATTACATAAACGAATATAAAGACGCAATAACAGCAGCAACCAAAAAAGCAGACATCAACGTAACAAGAGCAGCAACATCTAACGATCCATTCTCTCAGGTGTTAAAAAATCAAGCACAAAAAGGAGAGAGTGCAATGAACTTTTACAGAATGATTAATGGCTATATGTCTAGTTTTAGTTTGAACGAATACGCAACCGCTAGACAGGCCGTTGCATCTATGGCAGGTCAAGGACAAATGGGTGTTATAAAAGGTGTTACTACTTTGGCAGGAGTTGGTGTTAGAATGTCTTTGTACGTCACGCTTTTACAGTACTTTAATGCAGCGATGTTTGGATTTTTAGGCATTGGAGACGATGATGATACAGATTATGAAGAACTAGGGATACGTCAAGCCGTAGGCGCTGCTACATCTTTGATAAGCAGAGGGGTATCAGGCAACGTGCCAATGATCCCTATGAATTATGCTTTAGAAAGTTTAAATAAAGAATATGGATATGAGCTAGGGTTGAGGTCAAAAAAAGAATACGATGGATTTAAACACTCTCTTGTATATGCAACTATAAACCCTTCTAACGCATCAAAAAACCTTGAAGCAGCAACCCTGTTTCAGTTATTCGGCCCTTTTAATCCTTATGCAAAAACAGGAACCAGAATAGCAAAATTAGCTCTTAGAGCTCAAACAAACAAAACAGAAGAAAGTAGACAAGCAAACTTAAACGAATTATTTTCAGAACGAACCGCTATAGAAGTAGCAAACTTGTTTGGTGGCGTTCCTTTTTATAGAGATATAAGAACAGGGTTCTTAAGAGAACAATTTAAAGAAGATGATCAAAAAGGGTTTAGTTTGGATCAACTTAAAATACTTGATCCTGCAGAATACAACAGAATAAAAGAGCTTCAAAAATTTGAAAAACAAAACATGATAAAAAGCCAAGACCAAATGATGCTTGAAGCTGAACTTAAAGCTTTAATGGAAGAGATAAAACAATTTAAATAAAAAGCGCCAAAGGAAATAAGTAAATACAAGCACTATTATCCAATCAAGTGTCTTAATCTTTTTCATTAAAATAAATGTGTTAGTCTTGCTATTTGTCCATGTTGTGGATGATGAAGGAAGCCTTCTACAGCTTGTGGAGCGTGCTGAAATCCATTGCGATGATGCCAGGAGTCAGCTGCACTAGGACTTCTTAAAGACTCGACACATACCGAATGAAAGTCCTTACTTGTTTTGTGGTGGACATGATGCGTATATATATATCTATGTTTAGTTACAGACCAATTTTCCTTAGCTTCAATAGCCATTATAAGTGGTAAGTCTTGAGACTTTGCACCGTCTCCATGTGTGGTTCCAATTAGATTGGTTCCATATCTAAAATACTTACGATGCGAAATGCTAGTATCAAAGGTTATATTTTTAGAATGTCTAAACCAAGACTTTATAACATCAGCTAAAAAGAAACCATTAGTATAATCGTGATTACTAGGGTTGTATGTTACATGAACATCAGATACACTAAGTAAAGTTTCT
>Ga0208767_1000312_pt1 | contig 37608 bp, 48 predicted proteins | sample VirMetDEL_Mar_21_FD_184514 | JGI IMG/M metagenome (GOLD analysis project Ga0208767, IMG submission 184514) | Aqueous microbial communities from the Delaware River and Bay under freshwater to marine salinity gradient to study organic matter... | ecosystem: Environmental > Aquatic > Marine >... | reverse complement strand
CATACATATCATCACTAGCAGATGTAGCAGAAGTTAAAGTTAAACTTGTGCCACTAGCAGTATATGCAGTTGTAGGTTCTTGTCTTACAAAGTTAATGAATAATGCAATTTCGTTTTCATTGGCTACAGGTTGGCTAAGTGTGTAAGCAGTAGTCGCACTTGTAGTGAAGTCTTGCTTAGCAAAACTTGTGTAACTTAATGCTGGTTGGTTACCTAAATACATTGTTAAGCTACGTCCTCTAATGTTGAAATAATTACATCTGCTGTGCCAGAAGCATTGTCAGATTTTACTTTGATTGCACCACCATTAGGTATAATAACTTTACCTGATATAGCTTCTAAAGAACTTCCTGATGGAACTGGTGCTTGTTTAACAATGTATCTATCGTTAGAGCCATCATTAAGAACTATATCTACAAGTATTGCTGATGCTCCAGTATTAGATACTAGACAACCAATCATAACTTGTTTGTTTGATGTTGCTGTTTTAACTGTAGTAAGTGTTGCATCTGTTAAAGACGCAGTTGTACTATTGAAATTATTTGCCATATTTATTTTTCCTGTTTGTTAATTTGTTTATCCAAGTGCAATTGCAAAAGCTGGTGCGAATGGGTCTGTTTCTGTTGTAATACCTGCTGTAATAGCAATCCAAGCACTACCGTTGTAATACTTCATTGCATTATCTGTTGTGTTATAAAATAAATCTCCCTCATCTAAAGATGTAGTAGGGTCTGTTGCACCAATTCTATATGAATTAGCAAAAGAATTGACTGAAGCTATGTTAGTAGCTACTGAATTAATATTAGTTATATCTGTTGCAACTGTGTTAATATTTGTGTTTGCCGCTGCTACTGTGTTAATATTAGTACTGTTAGCATTAACTGCATTAATATTAGTTGCATTACCTGCTACTGCATTAATGTTTGCAGAATTCCCTGCTACTGAATTTACATTTGCAATATTAGTAGCTACAGAATTTACATTAGCAATTGAACTTGCAACTGTGTTTACATTAGCTATGTCTGTTGCAACTGTTCCAATATCTGTTGCATCACTTACAACTGCTGTGACATCTGCTGAAATTCCTGCAACTGTCGTTACGTTGCTTGATATTCCTGCGACAGTCGTGACATCTGCATTAATTCCTGCAACAGTATTTATGTTAGCTGAATTAGCATTAACTGCATTAATGTTTGTGCTATTTGAGTTAACATTAGAAACTGCTGTAGAAATACTAGAAACATTTGTTACATCACTGTCAATACCAGCTACTGTTGTAACATCTGCTGATATACCTGCTACTGTATTAACATTAGCTATGTTAGTGCCGACAGTGTTTACATTTGTAATATTGTTAGCAACTGTATCAATTTCAGATACTGCTTCATTTAAATCATTTGCAACTGTTTCTACTTCTGATATTGCTTCATTTAAATCATCAGCTACTTTAATTACATCTGCAATATTTGTAGCAACTGTGTTTACTGAAGCTATGTTAGTAGCTACTGTTGTAACATTTGTGTCATTACTAGCTACTGTAGTTACATTACCTGAAATACCCGCTACCGTTGTGACATCTGAACTGATGCCTGCAACTGTTGTAATGTTAGGTAAATTGGTAGATATAAATGCTTTGTTAACAGCATCTGTATCAGCTACTGGAGCTGCAACATTTTTTAATCTTTTACTTTGTACATCCCATTGGAAATCTGCTCCATCCAATGTAATAACGTCACCAGCTTTATCAATGGCCTCTTGAGCCATGTAAAATGCTTGGTCAGAATCTGTATCTAAATCACTCTCAGTTAATACTGAGCCAGAGACATAATCAACTAATTTAGTTGTTTGACTTGTAGTACGTCTTATCTCAATTGCTGAAGATGCCGCAGGGGCTGTGTCAAACGTAAGTGTTGTTCCAGCACCATCTAAAGTATATGCTGTTACAACTACACCGTTAACTGTAGCTGACAAATCGTCAACACTACGGTAACTAAAAGGAATAGCGTATGCTGTAGTAGCACCGTTACCAGTGTATCTTACAAATGAATTAGCCATTATATCCTATATTTATGTTTATCTCTTCTAAAAGGGGTACTTTATCTATTTACCGTATTCCATTAGTTTTTGAAGGCTATTTTCTTGTTGTATATAAACATTTCTAGTTTCTTTTGCTTGTCTATAAGCTTCTCTTGAAGCAAAATTACTTTTATTTACTTCTTCAGTAATTTGAGGAAATTCTTTAACCATTTCCCAATAAGCGACATTTTCAACAGCATATACTCTTTGTAATATAAATTGTTGTTGTTTGTCTTTACCATTGACTAAACCAGAAGGCTCTAAATATAAACTACTTTTTTTATCAGATATAATTTTTTCAATATATTCTTGTAGATTATAAGTGCCATTTTTACTTACTAAACCTCTATCAGTTAATTTTAATTCAGATTTAATTTCAAGCCATCTGTCATATGCTGTTTGTCCATTTGCATTTCTAATAGCTCTTAAATCTAAGTCAGGAGCGTATTTATCCATAGAAGAAGGTGGTCTATAAGTTATTTTTCTATCAACAAAGAAATTTGCTGTTTCATTCTTTTTCCATTCAGTCATTGCAAAAGGAGAAGACCATAAACCAGTTTCACCACCTAATCCAAAAAGCCATCCATTTTTACGTTGAATTTTTTGACCTAACATATTTCTTTTTGGCATTGGTTTTTCCATTGGATTATCAGCAAAATAAGTTGACATTCTATCTGATAATGACCATAAATCTTTTTCCCATTCATCAGAAACTCTATCTACGTATCTGACACCACCTGATAATGGTAGTAATTTCATAGCAGCTCTTGACAATGTAGCTTCTATTTTTTGTTCTGGTTTTCTAGCCATTAAATCGCCACCATTTTGAAATGATGCAATTGTATCAACAATATTTTTAGTATAAAATTTAGAAGTTAAATTTCTTGTTAAAGATAAAGCAAGACCAACAGCTAGTTCAGTTGCCATAGATTCTAATTTTGGTGGAAGGTCTTCATTAAAATTTAATACTTTATCTAATGTTTCTTTTATATCAGCTATAATAAAAAATGGTGTGAATAATGGGTCAAGTCTATTTAAAGAAATGTATCTACCATCATCAGTAACATAAGAATAAGGCTGCCATCCAGTTAATTCTTGTTTTTGTTGATTTTCTCTCCAGTCTTTAGAACCACCACCTGTAAATTTACCAGCCATAACAGCCGCTATAGCTGTACTCATAATTAAATAACCAGCTTGTATTCTTGCATTAGCTTCAGCTGCTGCTTCAGGATTTACATATTTAACATTTCCAAATAAATTTCTAACACCTCTTGTAAGTTGTTTAACTTTTGTATTAGCAGCTTCTCCACCTTCTTCAGCTAACATGTGTCTCATTTGAAATTGGTATCTACCAAGTAAAGGAAGATGTTGAAAATTCCACCTTAACAAATTAGAAGGCGTATTTATAAAATGTAATCCAAATGCTCTTGTCCATTTCCAATTAGGTTGTTGTGTAGCTTTTAAAATATCACCAGTAATACCACCTTCTTCTATATTTGTAACAGGATTTGTAGAATAAGCAGATTGTGTGTAAGATATTTCTCTTGAATATTGTAATGGTGAATTAAGTTGTTCTCCTACAGTTGTTCCAATAGCATTAGCAACACCTTTTTCATTAACATATCTTTTTTCAATTTCTTTAAATTTTGCTTTATAATCTTGTGAAAATGCTTTTCCTTTTAAAAATATACCATAATCAGGGTTTTGCCTCATTATTTCAGTATTAATAATAGAAGCTAATCTAGCTTTAAATGTCATTGTTTTAAGAAATTCATCACCAGCTGAAAGTATTCTCATTGGAATAGTTGTGACTAATCCAGCTGCTTCAAAAGGAGCTTGAGCAACTTTTCCAACAGCACTTCCTATAGCATCATTTGAAATTCTTGCAGACACATCCGCTAATGGTTCCGTTAATAATTTAGCAGTTTCACTAATCCATCTTTGTAATTGTCCTTGTCTGATGTTACTATCAAATTTCATTTGTCCACTATCTAAAGTAGCTCTTCCTTTTATAAATGTTTTACCAGCTGCTTTTAAAGCATGACCCATGTAAACATATTGATATACATAAGTTTGAAAAGCTTCTCTAGCAATTTCAATTGCTCTTTGTTTATCAGCTCTTGCCATATTAGCAGCTCTCAATAACATAACAAATGGTTTCCATTGAGTTTGAACAAGTCCTGAAATCATGTTTAATATGTGTGTATCAGGGGAAGACAATAAATTATTATTTATATATTCTGCTGCTAAATCCCATTTATTTGCTTTTCTAGCATTTTGTAAAGCTAATATAACTTGTTCGTTATCATCTAATTTACTAAGAGCCTCATAAAATTTTGCTTTGTCGCCTTCTTTTAATTGTTTCATTTTAGGGTCTTCAGGATTAACAATTAATTCTGCTGCTCTTTTCATATCTTTTACAATGTTACCAGCAAAAGTTCCTCTAGCAGCGTATGTGGATAAATTAGATTGATTTGTAAGTGTTTCGTCAAGAGCTTCAATCATATCATCTATTTGTGCTTCCAGCTCTTTACGTCTTTTAGGAGTTAAATCTATTCTTGAATATTCATTTGTTAATGCTACAATTTCAGATGCATCTCTTGCAAGTAAATCTCCATTAGCAACTATATAAGCTGCTTGTTTTTGTAATTTAGGGTCTTTAACCATTTTCTTAACTTCTCTACGTAATTGCTCTGGATTGTCACCTAAAATAATTGCATCATCAATAATTTGTTCTTGTGTTGTAGGGTCAGCACTTGCTACTTTTTCTCTAACAGCTTCTGCTCTTTGTTTTAATAAAAGTGTGTATGCACCTTTTTTGTAGCGTGTTATATTAATAGGGAGAGTTGGCGGTTTATCCGCACTTGTAATTGGAGTTACTTTTAAATTTAAAAATCTGTTTTTAAAAGTGTCTGTAGTAACAGCAGGGTCTGTTTCATCTGCTGCTTTTGCTGGTAAGTTTTTAAATAATTGTGATTCTGTTTTTGGAATAGCTAAAGCTTCGTATAATTGCCTACCTGTAATTGTACTTCTTCCATATTCTTGTACATCAAGTAATTGTTTTACTGTTTGATTTTTAAGGTTTCTAGTTGTTAATGAAAATGAACCAGCAGAAAAAACACCACCAAATACAGTACCAAAACCAAATCCAGCAGCTGTGCTTAAAGCTGTTTGTTTTAAATCTAATTCATCTTGTACACCTGATTGAATAGCTGTATTTTGTAATATAGTATCTTGAACACCATTAGTAATAGCACCAAAATAACCTTCATATAAAGCACCTTTAGCAACTGCTTGTCCAAGGGATGCTTTGGTAGATTGACGTGCCATTTCTTCAATAGCTGCTTTGTTAATTTCATTGGCCATTTTGCCTTTTAACAATTCTTTAAGACCCATTTTATAACTTTGTTTAGCAACTTGACCACCAACTCCAACTCCTATTAAATTTGCAGGGTCAGATAACATAGCTCCGCCGTTGTCAATAAGCCACCCACCAAAACTTCTATTTGGGTCATTCCAAAAAGAAGGCAACGCTTCATAAGTTTGTTGAATATATGCAAACTCTTTTAAACGTTTTTCATCCTTTTCTCCATATACATTTGCTAAATCCATTCCCATAGAAACAGTATTGTTGTTTCTCCAAGACCTGTCTTCATAAAAATATTCTAACAAATCAGCTGGTGACATTGATTGAAATTTATCATCAGCATTTCTATAACTGTAATAACTTTTTAAAGTATTGTAAAAATTTTCAGTTTGTATTTCTTCTAACGCTGCTTGAGCTGATTGTGCTTTTTGTAAATTATCTGTATTACCGACACCATATATTTCAGGATTATCGGATAAAAATTCTGCCATTATTTATTACCTGTTTTAACTAGAGCTTTAATAGCTTTATCAACATCTTCTATTTTCATAGTGAAAGTGTTAGAGATGTTTTTTAACAATTGATTGTAGTCAACTTGTTCCATTACTTTAATCATTTCAGGAGTTAATTGCATATCCCCTAAAGTTGTTTTTAAATAATTAGTTATATATGGAATTTGCTGTTCATTAATAAATCGTTTTTTATCAGTTTCATTAAGACTAAACCAAGATGTGTCTGCACCAAACATTGATAAATCAGGTTGTGGCATTTTTGCAATTCCTTTATCAACTTCTAATTGTTTATTTAGAGTTTGAAGAACTTGTCCAACACCTGTTTCTTGATAACGTTTTTGTTTTTGACTTTCTTCAAATTGTTTATTTTTTAACTCTTCTTCATATTGAGTTACTGATTTCATAGTAGGATTTAAATTTTCTGGTGTAAATCTATCTCTAACAATATCGCCTAAATCTTTTAAGAATTTATTCTTTTCAATTGTTGATGGACTTCTACCACCATTTTCAGCTTTATAATTAGTTTCATAATCCATAATTTCTTTACGCATATAATAAGTTGCGTTACGAATTGCTTCATAAGAATTTGGTTTTTCTTGACCAACTATACCAACATTGAAATTACCTTTAATAACTCCTACAATAGAAGTTATTCCAGATGTATAATTATAATCAGTTGCATAAACTGGTTTAGTGCCATTATTTTTATCTGTGTTATAAGTGCTATAATATGTTAATGCTTTTGCCCATTCTGTTTTAGGAACATTATTAGCTACTAATGATTTAAACACTTCTGCTTGACTTTCATATTTACCATCAAATATGTCACTTACTATATTATTAAACACTTGTGGGTCAGTGTTTACATATCTATTGTTGTCCATCATTCTGTCAAAAGAATCTAAAACAGATGGATTTATTTTAGCTAATTTTGCTCTTAATTCTAAATTTTCAGCATGCGTTCTAGGTCTTTCTACACCATTTTCATCTTTTACTTTACCTGTGATAGCATCTATAAAAATATCTTTTGTTTCTTGTTTTTCTTTATAATCAGCATTAAGACGTTCTTGGTTTGCTAATGTAACTCTTTTTGTATTTAATTTTTGGACTAAATCATAAACATCTTTTCTTTTTGTATCAGCAAGGGAACCTCTTTGTGTACCATCTGTTCCAATTCCTCTGTTATAAGTTAAAAAACTTAAAGCTTTATCAATTTCTTCAGGACTGGTTGCAGAACTATAAATATTTTCTACTTGTCTTAACATACCTTGAATACCTTCTTCATTAGAAGCATAAGTACCATTTGGTAATTTACTTTTTGTATAAGAATCTACGGCACCCCAAGCTTCTGCTGCATTTTCAGCAACTGAAATTGTCTTTGCAATTCCCAATACTTTTTGTTCTCCAGCATATTTGTTTCTTTTTTCAGCATCTTGAATAGCATCTTTAGCTTTGTATTGATTAAATACAGCTGCAAATCCAAGTGCGTAAGAACCATCTTTATCTTTAAAATCAGGTAAATATTGTTTATAAAAAGCTGGTAAATTAGTTTGTGTAAAATCATAAGAAGATTTATTTTTTTCAATTTCAGCCATTGTATCAACAGCTTGTTGTCTTCCTAAATGATACGATACAGTTTTTTCTGTGAAAGCTCCTTCTAATTCTGGATGCTTACCTTCTAATATTTCTTGTTGTACAGTTTTAGAATCTTTAGTTGCAAGTAAAGAATTTATTTTATTTTTAGCATCTTCTTTTTTGGTATCTACATATGTTCCATATATTTTACCTAATGCAGGATTAATTTCTTTTTGTAATATATTTACTAAATCTGTTACATCACTTTTATTTGAAGATGCTACTTGACCAGCAAAAGTTGCTCCCATGTATTGATTTGTTACTCTTGATTTATATGCCATAATTTATATTTTTGCTGCCTTTGCTTTTTCAACATTTTGATAACCTTGTGTAGTGGCTGTAGCCACTTGTAAAAACAATCCTGTTTTACTAGGCATCATTACTGGTGCTATGCTATTATATCTTCTTTGTTGAGCTGCATAAGCTTCTGTAGTTTTACCATATAATTTTGTTATATCTGTTTCATAATCTCTTGTTGCATCTAAAAAATCCATGTCTTGTGTTCCTGCAATATCTTGTATTATTTTATCTGGGTTACCAGCATTTAAATTTAAAGCTTGTGCTGTTTTTTTATTTGCATCTTGGCTATTTTTAAATTGTTCTGCTTTTAACTCTCTTGCTGATGAGACCGCTTCTTTATCTATTTTTGATAAATCATATAAATAAGCTTGGTCAGAATTTCTTCTTGTTTGTTCGTTAGCTTTTTCTTTAGCTTTTGCAATTGCTTTTTGACTATTATAATTTTGAACTGCTGTTGCAACTTGTAAACCGCCCATAACCACGGCTGCTGTTACTGGGTCACACATTATTTATTCACCTCTTTCATCATTAATAAAAATGGAATTTTTTCAAATCCGTAATCTCCTATTTCAGTTTTTGGTTCAAATTTTAAATATTGAAGCCATTTAAGTGACTTCCAATTTCTTTTATCTACAAAATTATATAAATACTTATATCCTTCTCCCATTTCATTTATCCAATGGGGACATTCTTTAATAAATTGTTTAGTATGTTTAAACAAATCTTCACTAGACAACATCCAAGCAACCCCATAATCAGGGTCAGCACAAGGAGCTGAACCAAACATTCCTATAACAGAATTATCTTCTGTTCTAATAACAGAATAAATTTTACTGTTTTCTAAAGTAAATGCTTCAACTAAAGCTTTTAATGGTGTTGAATTATTAGAAGCTCTTATTTCTTCTCTATCACTTTTTCTAATTTTAGGTGCTAATTCTAAAGCATCTTTTAATATTGCTTGTCTTACAAACGCTGTATCAGTCATAATTAAATCCTTGTTGAACGATTGTGGTAATAACCTTCTACTTCTGCACTTGCAATGTACATTGGTAAATGAGAATCACTTTTAATATCAAATGTAAAATCAGTATTTCTAGCAGATACAGGTACTCTTAAAGTTCCTGAATTGATTGCTGGTACACCAATTTTACTTGTTGCAGTCCCAATAATATAACCATTCATAATTGAACTACTGACATTTCTTCCTTTAGGTGTTACATCAACTTCAAAATATCCTGAATTTTCATAATTAAGACTTATGTTTCTAATCTGGTATCTACCAGAAGTAATTGCAACTAACCCTCTGCCAGAAGTTTCTCTAACATATTGTTGTGACATTCTATATTGAGATGCAAAAGGAACACCTATGTAAACACTGGTATGATTACCTTCTAATGTATAATTAGAACCTGTTGTATTTGTCAGTGAATAGTTGTTACCATTAGTAGCATCAACTGCTATTAAACCTGTTTTAACTCCATAAGGAGAAGTAACTGTTGTTAAATTAGTTCCAGCATCATACGTGCCTGTTACTAATTTTTTTAAATCTAAATAAACAGAAAATCCAATTGTAGTATCTTTTAAATTTCTTAAATCAATTTTAAATAATTTAAGGTCTGTATTTTCATTTGCTAATACATAAACAAAACTATCAGTTGACATGGCTCCTAATATTTTTAAACCAGTAAATGACCATTTAGACCAAGCTGTTTGAACTTTTTCACCTCTATCAAAAAAGTATTTATAAATATACATTGTGTTTGCATTAACAGATGTAACAGCACTTCCTGAAACATATGGTGCAACTTGTGTATCTGTAGTGTCAGCAGCTAATGCTATTAATGTATCTTCCGTTGTATTACTAATTAATTGATAAACATTGGTAGGTAATAAATCTTGTACTGAAACTGTAATATCTAAACCATCATTTGTTAATGTATTATCATCAGCAAAATATTCTCTAATTGCTGTGTTGTTATTTCTTGATTGTGCAAAATATGCAAACTTACCAGCAGACACAGGCCTCACATTATCATCATGCTCAAAACTTGATACTTCATTAAGTATTGCTGTAGTAGGTGTAATTGCATCACTACCTGCTGCTCCTAATTTATATTGAGCTGTATCAGAAAATAATAATAAAGATTCATTAAAAGACACTGAATTTTTTAATGTGTTAACTTGTGTTCCTGAAGCTGCAATATCAATAGGGTCTGTATCTAAAGTCTGTGTAACTGTTGTTGCAAACAAATTAAAGAAGTCAGCATTTTCAGTAAAAATTAAATTTTCTCCAGACAAAAATCCTAATCTATTTTTGTAAAATGTTAAATTATTAATTTTTCTATTGACAAAAGTAGGGTCAGCATTTGAATCACTATCACCACATTTTCTATCTGTCCAATCTAATTCTTTAAAAGTAAATGTGCCATCATTATTATTAATTAATGCATGTGGCATTGTTGAATTATTTAAACCTAAACTTGTTGCTGGTGCAATCGTTTCTTCCCAAACACCATCTGTTTTAAATTCAACCCAATAATCACTTATAACATCACCTTCAGCACCAATAACTTTTATTTTACTGCCAGATAAACCGTGATAAGGTAATTTTGTAAAATCTGATATTTCATCTTTAATAGAATAAAAAGTGGAATTACCTGCTCCATCTCCAGTTTCTATTGTATATAATGGGTCATTATCTTTAGGTTCACCATAGATAACAGAGTTCATTAATTGAAAATCAAAATAAGTTGTAAATCCTGAATATGTATTTATACCAGCTGTAGTAGATAAAACAGCGTTTGTATCTGTTCTAACTATTTTAATTTCAGCAGAAGATGAAGCATCCCAATATTGACTTGCAGTACCATTAAATATAATATCTGCAACGTGTTTGGTATCTCTAAAAGTTGTATCATGGTTTGCATCAGAACCATCAGGCATTTGCAATCTAATTTCTAAACCATATCCCAATGCTGCCTGCATATCTGGGTGTGTTAATTTGATAGTGTATTCATTACCATAATTAGTAGCAACACAATTAACATAAAATTCTTCATTTCTTGCAGCACTTGTATTTGTATCTGCTAACACTGTTATAGATTTATTAACTATAAAAGAATAATCTGCAATATTAACTAATTTAAAATCTGTTCTAGGATTTGTAGAAGTCAAATAACTTGCTCCACTTGCAATAGTAACTGTTTTTGAATTACCTTGTAAATCCCAAACTTTAACACCACCATTATAAAATGTTACAATATATTGATTGTTTTCATCTCTTTGAATAGACCAAAATTTAGTTGTGTTAGGAAACACATTTGTAGCGTCTAATGTAGAAATGTAATCTAATGAAGGTCTTTTTGACAAACCATCTACAATATTGTTTTGTAAATTAAGTTGTAATTCACCTTGATTTATTCCTCTTTGTGTAGGTGTTTGTTGAGAGATACCATTCAGAAAATTAGGAATACTCTGAGATACTACTCTACCCATTAGTAAGTCCTTCTAGTTGGTCTGTTTATAATTGAGTATGTATTGTAGTCACCTTCTAAAATATTAACATCTGCTTCTTGGCTATCAGCTTGATGAAATGCCATTAAAGCTTCTTGTTCATCATTTGCAATTAATTCAACAATACTTTTATCACCTAAAAATCTTGACGCAAATCTTCTTGCTGCTTTAGCTGTAATGTATTGTCTAGCATATTCTGGGAGTTGTTCAAATTGTTGTACTAAAACTAAGTCAACAGAGGCAGGAGCACTTGTAAAAACATCTGTGTGTCTTTCTAAATCGTATAAATATCCATTTCTAAGTGTGTAATTTAAATGTCTATAATCTTTACTTGCATCAGCTTTAACACAGTTAGACGGTAGTGGTATTCTATTGTCTTGGTCAAGAGCTAATGAAGTCCATTTTTCATGTGTATTAAAATGCCATCCAATACTTTGGACAGACATTGAAGTTTCATCTAAAATATTTTTTGCTGTAGATACATCAACAGTTGTTGTTCCTGTAATAGAGTTAACAGGTGCTTCTCCAATAACAGACAACATAATGTTTATCGCTTGTAACTCAGTTGTAGGTATAATTTGTGTACTCATAATCTCCTATAAATATATTTTAGATAAAACTAGGGGACAGATAATCCATCCCCTAGACTTGTTAATTAAGATATTTTAACTTTCTTTTCTTGTTTTTCTTCTGGAAGTTTTTGTTCCAAAGATACTTCAAGAATACCATCTTTGTAATCTGCTTTTACAACGTTTGTGTACTCAGCCAATTTGAACGCTTGTTCAAAAGACCTTTCTCCAATACCTTTGTATAAGAAATCACCAACAGATGATTTATCTTTTTTACCTTTTACTTTTAAAACATTTTCTTTAACACTAACATCAATTTCAGATTTACCGAAACCAGCTAATGCCATAGAAATTTTGTACTCACCATCTTTTACTTTTTCAATATTGTATGGTGGGTAACCTACTGTTTTAATTTTAGACAGTTCATTAAATAGGTCATCAAAACCTACTGAGAACGCCTTAAACGGTGTAAAGTCTAGTGTCATTTTTTCTCCTTTGTTAAGCAAGTTTAATTAAAGCACCCACTAGAGGCATGCTTTAAAGTTTATTATTAATAGAAAAGGGGAACCTAAGTCCCCCTAATCTATTTAGTAGTTATTAAAGATTAAGCTTCTTTAATACCAACTGCCGCTTCAGGTCTCAGAACTCCGTGACCCATAGCGTATTTAGCAACCATTAATGTTCCTTGTCTTCTGATGTCGTATTCAGATTCAACAGCCAAGTCCATTAATTTTACAGTTCCAACCGCAGAAGGATGTGATACTAAACAAACATAGTTTGTTAAAGTCACAGCTTGTGGGTTTGAACCACCAGCAGTTGCAGAACCAGCCGCAGGGGCAGCAGAAATGGCAGCTGCAATCTCATCAAAATGAGCAGTAGGAACTAATTCAATTCCTGCAACTTTCATAACTTTACCGTCTGCAATTGAACCTTGACCACTAAAGTCAACATTCACTACATTAGTTCCGTTTGCTAGTTTGTAGTATTCTTCCAATTTAATGAAAGCTTTTCTACCTTCTTTTGGTACATAGTTAGCATCTAAAGCTTTAGCTGCATCAAACAATGAATCAATCATTGCATTTGCTGCTGTAGAAGCTGTAGCACTAGCGATACCAGTGTTAGTTATTACAGTTCCTGCTCCATAGCCTGAATCAGCTACGTTTGCAGAAGCTTGTGCTGCTTGACCAATAGTTTGTAAGATATGCTTATCTTTTTGGAAAGCAAGTGCTCTACCGATTTCAGTAGAATATGCACTTCTTACATCCCAGTGGTTTTTAGCTTCTTCAATATTTGATAAAAATACCGAAGATAAAAGTAGGTCATTAATAGTAATAACCTTTTCGTTGTGGTTTACATCAGAACCGAGTATTTCGGCACCAGCAGTGTGGTAAGATGCTCCGACCCTTCCCATTACTGGGAAAGTTGCAGATTTGCCAGAAGCGATACTTCTAACCATTTCTGCACCAGCTGTTACTGAAGCTCTATCAAATGAAGTAAGTACCTCACCTGCAAAAACTTTCAGAAACAATGCATCTTCACTACCAGAAGCGTTAACTCGACCTAATGATACAGGCGTTGCTGCTGTCATGTTTTTTCTCCTTGTTGTGTTGTTATTGTTAAATAAAAGTCTCTACATTATCCTCAGCTTTTACCCAGATTGTCGCCCTCAAGCGGTCAAGTTATTACACTTACTTTTATGTATTGACAGTTGCCCTCTAAAAAGAGTGCACAACTATAATGCCATGTGGGTTTTACCCCACAAGACAAATTCTTTATTTTTTCTTAGCTGTCTTAGCAGCTCTTTTAAATTGTTTAGCAGTCGGTGCACCTTTGCTTCCAACTTTACGCATTTTCTCACCACTACCAGCTGCTATTCTTTTACGTTTAGCATGTATATTAGCGTATAAACCTTTTTTCATTATGCTTTCATTCCTCTTTTTTTAGCAGTTGCATAAAATACTTTAGTACCTTTTTTCTTACCATAACTTTTAGTCATAGCTTTTTTCATCTTACTTGCTTTTTTAGTTAATGGCATAATTATAAATTACTGTTTTGAAGTTTTTGTTTAACTTCATTTTGATACGCAATATCTTTAGCATATTTAGGATTTGACATTGCTTCAGTAACTTGTGCCCAAGATTGAAAACCTTGTTCAACACTAGGTGTAGCTTTGCCAGACATTAATTTAGGTTCAGTTCCGTTAGCTCTTTCGTATTGACCTTTAAGAGCATTAACAGCAAGTTTAACTGTTTCCATATCTGAACTATTTACCGCTTTGTTATATGCTTGTTTCTCACCATCCGTCATATTTTCAGCAGCCCAATCAACCATTTCTTTATACGCAGTATCACCACCAACAGTATTTTTAATATCTGTGGAATATTTTTCAGCCAATGCTTGTTGACCAGAAATATAGTTATCAACATATTCTTTTGTTATCCCAACTTTTTCTAATGCTTCGTATGATTTAGCATCTAATTCACCTTTTTCTGCATATTCATTCTGCAATGAAGTCATATCTAAACCAGCAGATTCAACTGCTTTTTCAGCTACTTCTAAAGTGTTCTTATTTGCTTCTTGTTCTTTTAAAGTAGTTTTCCCAATTGGGTCAACTTCTTCTTTTTGAGATTGTCCACCAAGTTTCTTTTCTAACTCAGCATATGATTTAGCCAGTTCCTCAACAGAATTAAATTTTTCTGGTAAGCCTTCTGGTTTACTTTGTGTTGACTGTGTCTCGTTTGTTTGTTCTTGTGTTTCTACAGGCTTTTCTGAATTAGTTTCAGCTGCTTGTATTTCTACTTTTTCTACCATTTATTATTGTCCTTGTTGTTGTTTCATTACGTTGTTTACAGCAGGTGCAATACCCTTTTCAACCATTTGCATCATCTGTTGATTTTGCATTTGTTCTTCCATGGCTGCTTGTTCCTGTTGCATTTGCTCTGGAGATTTAACTAATCCCTCAGTGTCTATACCTAGACCAGTAGCAATACGTTTGACTAAATCGTCAGTGTTCAATGATTGAGCAATCTGAGGATTTACTTGTGCTAAGTTTCCTATCTCAGCAACAAATTCTCTTAATTTTTGTAAATCATTTCCTCTACCTAACGCTTCTATTCCTGTAATAATAGTAGGTCTAACTGAATCTTTTGGTAATGAAGGAATTTCTTTTGATTGTGACATTCTTTTCATTAGTATTTTAACTAATGGTAATTGAAATTCTTGAGACAGTAATGAATAAATACCACCCATAGAAGTTTCTAATTGTTCTGCCATATATCTAATTTCTTGTGCTGTAACTCTTTCAGCATCTCTTTGTATTGCAGTGTGTAATAAGAAAGCATATGACATACGCTCTTCTAATTTACCAATACTTCTTTCAACTACTTGTAAATCATATTGTTTTTGAGCTTGAAGTACAGACACATCATCTTGGGTACCTGTAATAATATCACCATTTCTTGTATTAGCTAAATCTTTTTTTCTAGTAACAGAGTTAGGTCTAACCATGAATACTACTTTAGAAGATGCAGCAGCACTTTCAACAAGTGCTTGAGACAAACCTTCTAATGATTTTAAATCACCAATAAATTCTTCAACATAACTTCTACCGTAATCTTCATTATCAACTCTAACCATTCTCAATGCTTGGTAAGGAAAATTATCAACTGTGTATGAACCAATTGAAGAAGGTATTTTTATACCTTTAACTTCTTGACATACGTAAAATTTATCTTTTGCTGTTTTGTAAATATGTGTAAATAAATCTATGTCTTCATCATCTTTATAATCAGAATCTTTTGCAACCATCATTTTAACATCTTCATCTAAAGACATTGGACTGATACATTCTTTAATAACAATTTCTAATAACTCACCTGATTCATCTCTTCTACACACATAATTTGTAATAGGATAAACTCTCATATTACCTTGTTTAGGTAAATAAGTAAGTACGTTTCCAGCTACAATCAAATGTTTCAACGCTTCAAATACAGAAACTCTTAAAGCAAGTTGTTCTATTTTATTTGATACTTCTCTTTCAATTGTTGCTAATGATTTTTCAATTTCTGATTTTAATTCTTTTTGTTGTTCTAAATCTTTTTTAGCGTTACCTGAAATTGATAATCTAAAAAATGGGGAATTAGGGGGAAGTAATAATAGTAGTAATTTAGAAGCTAAGTTATTAACGCCTCTTGCTCCTACTGATTGAAAAGGATTGTATAAGTCTGTTGAGACATGAAAGCCATCTGGTGGCAATAAGGAAGGTATTGTTAGCTCACTACATTCTTGAGCTCTATCTAAAAAGTGTTCTCTGTTCTCTTTTAATTTTTCGTATCGTTGTTTAGCGGTCTCTTGTAATAATCTGCTGTTGCTGTAGTCCATATATTACTGTATATTTAAACCTGAACTTGTAGGTATATTCAAACCAGATGAAGTCTGTAAAGAAGATGTTCCTCTTCTTCTAGCTTTTTTAGCAGTCATTTCTGCTTTCTCCGTAGTCGCAGCTGTTTTAACTGTAGGTGCCACTTGCTCTCCTATTGGAGATGGTGGCGGAGCTGGTGGTGGAGCTGGTTGAACTTCAGGTACTTTGGGTGCTGATAGACACATATTATTTATTTTCTGACCTCTCTTTTAAAGTGTTGATGAATCTTACTACATCTCGTTGGCCTGCTTTAAAGTACACTGTTTTAGTGTCATCAGCTAAACTAGGTGATTTCTCAGGAAATACTTCATTTAACATCTTAACTAAATCAACTGCCAGTACAGGCATAACTAAATCTTCAGATTCATTCATATTTTATTCTTCTAAAAAGGGCACTTTAGTCAAACAGTGACCCTGTGATAGTACCTTTGTTATACTCAGTTGCTCTATTTTCAAAGAAATTAGCATGTTCTACGCCATTTAATACCCAGTCCAACCATGGTAATGGGTTATCTTTTACATTGTAATTGGGTTTTAAAGACAATTGTAATAGTCTTCTATCAGCAATATATCTAATGTATTGTTTAACTTCTTCAGGTTTCAAGCCTCTAATACCACCCATCTCAAAAGCTAAATCAATAAACTTATCTTCAAGGTCAACCATATCACGACATGTCTGATAGATATTCGCCTTAAATTTTTCTGTCCAAATATTTGGGTTTTCTTTGACTAAAGAATGAAACAATTTAATCATGTTTTCTACATGGTGTGTCTCATCTCTAATAGACCAAGTAACAATTTGGCACATACCTTTCATTCTTCCATATCTTTGAAAGTTTAATAACATAACAAAAGAAGCAAACAATTGAAGTCCTTCTCCAAACGCAGAAAAACAAGCCATGTCTAAAGCTAATCCTTCTATGCCTTTACCTTTTGATTTAAATAGATAAGTATGTTTATCAGCCATTTCTTTATACTGTTGAAATGCTTTGTATTCACTGTCTGGTAATCCAATCGTATCATTAAGTAATGAATAAGAATGTGCGTGGTTTGCTTCGCTAGTTGCAATAGCAGACAACATCATTCTAATTTCAGGTGGTTTAAATTTAGGAATGTATTTATCAAGATATGCTTGTGCAATATCAACATCACCTTGAGTAAAGAATTTTAATATTTGATTAATTAAATTCTTTTCTTCTACTGTTAATCTTTCATTCCAATCTCTGATGTCTTCATGCAAAGGTACTTCACTTGGTAACCAATGCATTTTTTGTTGCATGTCATAAGCTTCAAAAGCCCAGTCATATTCAAATGGTTTATAATGTACTCGTTCTTCAAATAGCGGCATAGTTTATCCTTCGCATGCCAGACAGCTATCAGCACTAGCTTCTGGTATTATTGTTCTTGCAATTTTACTTGATACTAACTCGGCTCTTTTAATAGCTTCTGAGCGAGTGTAATAAAGTGTTTTTAATTTTTTCTTCCAAGCCAACATATGTAGATTATGTAAATCTTTAATGTGTACGTCAGCTGGAATAAAAATGTTTAAGCTTTGACTTTGACAAATGTATTGTTGTCTGTCAGCAGCGTGTTCAATTACCCATTGTTGGTTAATCTCGATAGCAGTTTTGAAAACATCTTTCTCATATTCTGACAAATCTTCGAGATGAGCAACCGAGCCTCTTTGCGAGACAATGGATGTCCATATATTATCATTGTTTATCCCTTTCTTTTCTAATAATTTTTCTAAATGTTTATTCTTAACTAAGAAAGAACCAGACATTGTTTTTTGTACATAAGCATTTGCTCTGAATGGTTCTATTGATGGTGAAGTTGTTCCACAAATAATAGAGCTAGATGCATTAGGTGCAATAGCTAATAGATGTGCATTACGCATCCCTGTGCCTTCCATGTCAGGAGCCTCACCTCTCTTGACAGCAAGTCTTTGTGATTCAGCAACAGCTTGTTCTTTAATACTTTTAAATATTTTCATATTAATAGATTTAGCTAAAGCTGATTCAAAAGGTATTGATTTAGATTGTAAATATGAATGAAATCCCATAGCACCTAAGCCAAGACTTCTCTCGGCAGCAGCACTAAACCTAGCTCTAAATAAATTTTCAGGAGCATTGTCAATAAAATATTGTAATACATTATCTAAGAATCTAATTAAATCAGGTATGAATAATGTATCATTTTTCCATTCATCATACTTTTCTAAGTTAACACTTGATAGACAACAAACAGCTGTTCTGTTTTCATTTGTCGGTAAAGTTATTTCAGAACACAAATTAGAATGGTGTACTTTTAATCCTAAATCTTTTTGTGTTTGGGGTAATCCATCATTGATAGTATCAATAAAAGATATATAAGGCTCACCAGTATTAACTCTAACCTCTAATATTTTTAACCACAAATCTCTAGCTGATACTGTGCGTACAACTTTTTTTGTGTGTGGGTCAATAAGATTCCAACTGTCATCATAAGTAGGTTCTTTAATACACTTGTCTATTAACTCCATGAAATCATTTGTTATATTAATTCCATGATGTAAATTTAAATTCTTTCTATGTGCATCACCGCCAGTAGGTTTACGCATCTCAATAAATTCTATAATTTCTGGATGTGATATGTCCATGTAAGAAGCATAACTTCCTCTTCTAGTTTTACCTTGAGAAAACGCTAGTATCTCACTGTCAACTACATGCATGAATGGTATAGTTCCTGAACTAGCACTGCCGCCTGAAGTGGCCACACCATCAGAACGCACATGTCCCCAGTAACCACCTATGCCACCACCAACAGAAGCAAGCCAAGCGTTCTCTGTGTAATGACCAGTTAATCCTTCTCTACTATCACCTACATAATTTAAAAAACATGAAATAGGCATGCCTCTTTTAGTACCACCATTAGACAAAATAGGCGTTGAATACATAAACCATAACTTAGATGCGTAGTCATATATTCTTTGTGCCATTTCATCATTATCTGAAAAAGCTTTTGCAGCTCTCATAAATGCATCTTGTGGTGATTTTTCTTCTGGCAATAAATATCTATCTTGTAATGTTTTCTTACCAAAGTGTGTTAATAAATCGTCTCTACTATACTCCATGTAAATTTGCTAATGCTCCTGATGTTGAATAAGCTACGTCTTTTATTGAAGGCACAGTTATTAAACTATTGTTTCTATCTAATAATTTGTATTGAATTTTTGTTGGTTTAAATTGTTCAAGATGTTTGAATACAATTTCTTCATGTAATGTAGAACAAGTATAAACATCTAATTGTATTAAAGATGGATTGTCTTCATCCCATACATGTAATGCTATGTGTGATGTTTCAATCACAGCAACACAAGTAGCTCCTTTGTTTCCTTTTTTGTCACAATAAAAAGCTTGTGGTTCTCCCATCAATTTCATTTTAATTTGTGGGACTAAATCTTTAACCCATGTTTTAACTTCTTCAATGCTTTTAGGTGGCTGTGTTACCACAGCTCTAACAATTAAATGTTCGTGTGTAAGTATCATTATATTTTTGTTCCAAATACAGAGTATTCTTTTTCTGGTTCGTAGTTAAGTGTTACGCCAACTGGCTCTGGAAATTCTTTAGCAATAATCATATCAATATATTGTTTTGCTTTTTTTAAATCTTCCAATTGTTTCTCAGCTGACAAATGTTTTTTATTCCAACGGCAAATGTATTTAATTACATTGCCTTCTGCATATGGAATATTATTTTGCATGATAAAAGTAGCAGGCTCAATAACCATTGAATAATGTTTTGGTTTTTTTATTGCATCCATAATTTTACTTCTCCTGTTTCTTTATTATATTCACCATGTCTAAGTATGCGTGCAACCCTTGCTTGTTGTAAAGCTTCACCTTCGGTGTAACCTTTTTCTTCATACAACTTAATAACTATTTTCCATAGGTCTAAAACGGGTACCATAGTATATTTACTTATAAGTTTTTCAGCTGTTTTAATACCAACGCTAGGTAAACCAGTGTAACCATCAACGGCATCACCAGATAAAGTTTGTATCATAAACCAGTAGTCAGCTAATTTTAATGGTGTCTCTTTAAACAACACACCATCTGTGGATAAAGTAGCAGGTATTTGTTTAAGGTCTTTATCAATTGAGACAATAATTCTTTCTTCATCTGTTGGTTCTGTTGCCATAATACCTAAGACATCATCAGCTTCTAGGTTTTTCCATATAACACCATTATGTTTTTCCATAACATATTTACGCAAAGCATTTAAAACCATTGGTTTTCTTTTTTCTTTTCTATTTGCTTTGTATGTAGGCATAACATCTTTTCTGAAATTATGTTTATCAGTTAACGCAACAACATAATCGTCAGCTTCAAGTTGTGAACCCAAGTCTTCTATCTGTGCATCAACATCTGCTATGCATTGTTTCTCATCACAGTGTAAAGTCCAAAGTCCATCACCCCAATGAGTGTCCACTTCATTTTGAGTAGCTATTTTATAAATTAAAATATCACCATCAATTAGTAATACTCTTTTCTTAGCCATATATTATTTTCCTTTCCTGTAATTTACGTTAAATTTTTTGCCAAAAATATTTCGGACAATGGAATTAAAACAAACTTACTTCGCCATCCATCACCACCATTTTTAAGTGTGCCAATATATTTTTTAGTTAGTTTCTTAATTGTCTTGGTATCAAAAATTAATCTACAATAATCTTTATCACCATTAGCAAGTATGTGAACCCAATAATCAGATTTGGTTACCATAATACCAGACGGTTTACCATTACATTCTATTTCAATTGCAATGTTACCAGTTTTAAACCACCAATCACGTTCTGTTTTTACTTCTAACTTTCCTTCTTTTAATATTTTTTCAATACGTTCTTCTCTATCTTGTCCGTATCTTAAATCAATATCAAATTTATTATTTGCTTTAGTCATTAATGTGTATCACTCCAATTGTCTCCTATTTTATACTCACCTGTTAATGGAACTCTTAAATTAAAATGTTTGCCAGTACGTTCTATGGCCTCAACAGCTAATTTACCTATTTCATCAGCATCTTTTTCAAGACACTCTATTTGTATTTCATCATGCACCCAAACAACTTGTTGTGCATCATGGTATTTTAATAATTTATCAAATTCAACAAGCCATTGTTTACATACAATAGCACCGCCAGATTGTAATAAAGTATTCAGTGCAGCGTGTGATGAACGAACTTTAATTTTTCTTTTGTCAAGACCAATTAAATAACCTCTTTCAGCTGCTGCTTGAACTTCTGTTATTAATCTATTTAAAGCTGGTAAATTATTTAAGAAACGTTTTTTAATTTTGGATGCTTCTGCCATAGTTTTACCAGTTACTAACCCTATCTTTTTCACACCACCGCCATAAAGAAAACAGTAGTAGAATCTTTTGGCTAAGTCTCGGCTGTCTAAACCTGCTAATTTTTGTGTCTCAGAATGTATGTCACCCTCAAGAACAACTTTAGCATAGTCACCGTTATCGTACTTAGCCATATAGTGAGCCAACATCCTCACCTCTAAACCAGAGACATCAACGCCTACAAGTTTTTTACCTGCTGGAACCGTAAATAAGGCTCTACATTCTTTACCGTAAGGCACATTGACACTTGGTATTTGTGCCATGTTTGGGTACGAATGTGTTGCTCTAGCTGTAACAGTTGAATTGGTATTACACACTCCATGTATTTTCCAATTCTTTTCATGCTTTAACCAAGCTTGTGCTCCTGTAGCTAGTTGCCCAATTCTTTTATCTAATAAAAAATGTTCACACAATATTTTAGCTTCTGGATATGGTAATGAAGCTAATACTGTTTCATCTAATTTAGGTTTACCGTCTTCAGTAAATTCTTTTGGTTTCCAATTATGAATAGATATTAATTTTTCTGCAATATCTTGTCTGCTTGATGGATTAAATGTTTTTGTAGATTCTTTATAAAACACTTGACCTTTAACATATCCTCTAGCTTTGTTATTTACTTTAGGAAAAAATGGTGTTTTAATTGTTTCAGGTGGAAACATTTCTTGAAATTTATCTTCAAGTTCTAATCTTCTTGTATTTAATTTTGTGTATAATTCTCTTGCAGCTTCTAAATTAAAAGTAAATCCATGCTGCTCTTGTTTGTAAATTAACTTAGCAACTTCATGTTCTAATTCCATTGCTTGAATTGAATATCCTTTTTCAATTATCATGTTGTATAATTTGTGTGTTACTTCAACATCTTGAATACAGTATTCTAACATTTCAGGTGTAAATGTTTTCCAATCAGTTTCAATAGCTGTCTTGTAAGTTCCAATTCTATTACCCCAAGCTTTTAAACTGTGTCTTCCAATGCAATCTCTAGGAAAATCTTTTCTTTGAAAATCTTTTTCTTTTACATCTGGGTATAACAATCTTGTTGCTACCAAAGTGTCAAAAATTTTTGCGTTAGTTTCAAAACGAAGATAAAGTTTTTTAAGAACAGGTAAATCATATTTAATTATATTATGACCTATTAATAATTCTGCTTTTCTTAATTTGTTAACAGCTTCATCTGTTGTCAATTTTAAAATCTCATTTGTTTCAATATTTTTTAAAACAATACAATGAATTTTAGTGACATTTTCTAATAAGCCGTCAGTTTCTAAATCAAATATATATTTCATAGTTTTATTTTTACAATTTTAATTACATTGCTAGTTGGAATTGTTGTTACATTGCCTACATCAGCAACAAGATTATCATCATCAAAATTTAAATCAGCTGCAATTATATGTATGCCACCAGAAGATTTAATAAGCCATCCAGTTGAAACACAAATAGTTGGTTTTGATTTTTCTGCTGCATTTAGGTGCTGCCACCCAGCATCTGAATTTATATCAGACCACCAGAGCTGAACAAAATCAGCATCCAATGTTTTTTTATTCAGTGTTGGAAGGTTTATTTTCTTTTTCATCAGTTTGTTTTTCTTTTTTGTTTTCTTTTTTATCCCCAAATATTTCTAACCAGCCTTGTTTATAGGCTTCATCAGGTATCATTTTACCGTCTCTCATTTTTTTATCTACCATATATTAATGTACTGTTGTTGTTTTTGTTTTTAATTGCCATGCATGATAAGTTTGTTCACACAATTCAGATATTGCATTGTCAATAAATTTTTTAACTTTATCACTTGGAACTAATACTATTATTTCTTTTTCTGGATTTAATTGTGCTTTAATTAAATGTGCCATAACATATTCTGTCCAACTGTAAGCTATATTTTTATTAGAAATCTTTTTGAGTTTCTGCTTGGACTTCATTTAATGTTCCTGTTTCTAAATCATAACGTAATGTGCAAGCTGTGCCTGTCTCACCACTAAAACGATTTTTAAGTATGTTAAGTTTTGCAAGATTATCACTTGATTGTAAATCTCTATTCATAGAAATAATCATGTCAGCTAATTGTCCAATGCTGGCGGAGCCCCTAAGACTATTCATAGATACTTCAACACCATCTTCATAACCTTTGTTTCCTTCTGGTCTTTTTAAATGTGAAACAAGTATTAATCCGATACCAGTTTCTTCAACTAATGTTCTTAATTTAGAAACAAAATAATCAATTAATTTACGTTCATCATTTGTGTGTTCATCACCTAAAGCTGACAAAGCCATATGTAAATGGTCAAGCACAACAAAATCTACTGCACAAGCTTTTGCCAAGTATCTTATTTTAGACAATAAGTTATCAGCAACGGTACTACCAAAGTGGTTATATAAATAAAACTTCCCATTACCAACAGTATGTTTAAAAGTCTCTTGTAATTCGGCATCTGTTATTCCCTCTCTAGTTAAGTGTAAAGGTTTTTTTAATTTAACTCCCATAATTCCTAAAGCACTTCTTTTAATGCTTTCTTCTAATGCTATGTAACCAACAGTAAAATCTTGGTTTATTAAATCTAATGCAACATGTCTGCAAAAACTAGATTTACCAACTCCAGTACCAGCAGTTAAAACTACAAGCTCACCTTTTCTTAAACCATAAGTTTTTTTGTTTAAGCAATTAAAAGGATATTTAGCGGTAACATGTTTTTCTTCTTTTTGTATTTCTTCCCAAAGGTCAGCACCTAAAATAATTCCATCAGGTCTATACGCTTTACTTCCCCAAACACAATTAGTTAATTCAGCTGCTTTACCTGCAACTAACATTTCATTTGCATCTTTTAAAGGTATCGTACAAATCTTTGCTTTGTTAGGTGAAAATAATTTAGCACATTCTACTGCTGCTTCTTGACCATACTTATCTTGGTCAAACATAAGTACAACAGATTCAAAACCTTCAAGCCATTCAAGTTCTTTTTGAATATCTTTTTTAGCTCCTGCTGCACCTGTTTTAATACTTACTACTGGGAATTTATTTTGATTAATTTTAGAAACAGACAAGGCATCTATTTCACCTTCTGTTATAATAACCATTTTACCTTTGTCACGCCATAAGTGTTGTCCAAACAATGTTGCTTGTTTAGGGTCACCTAGCCATTGAAAAGTTTTATCTGGGTATCTTAATTTTTGAGCTACTAATGTTTTGTTTTTGTCATAGTAGTTGGCAATGTGGCAAGGTCTTCCAAACCAAGAGCCAATTTGATAATTAAATTTTTGTGCGGTGTCATAATCTATTTTTCTTTTAGTTAATTCTTTTACGTCACCTGTTATAAAAGTTACATCTTCATTTGTTTGTTTTGGTTTCAAATCGTTTAATCCTTCTTTTCTTGTGTTGCATGAAAAACAAAAAGTATGTCCATCATCATAAACTGAATTAGCATCACTTGAGCCACATTCATCACAATGTGTGTGATATAAAAAAATACTCTCTGTTTTATTCATAAAATCCTTAGTTAAAGTTAACCTACTGGGTATTACACCCAGCAGGCACAAACAAACTATCGCAACAATTCTTTTACATTGAAATGCGGCGATAAAGAGCTAGTCACATCTCTGTGACCAACAATCTCAACATCATTGTATTCTATTTTTAATTTAGCAATCAGTTCTATAAGGGAACTATATTGTTTAAAAGTATAATTACAATCAGGTTGTCCATCAGTTGATTTACCACCAATTAGGCAAATACCAATAGAATTTTTATTAGACAAAGTAATTGTAGTATCAATATGTGCACCAGCAATTTGAATGTCTCTACCATCTTGCACATCACCATCTCTGGTTATTACTTTGTGAAAAGCACAAGAAAACAATCCTTCTTTTCTGTGTTTTGTGTCTAAATCTTTTACATTAACATTTTCTTCAGGAGTGGTATCAGAAGAATGTATAACAATATATTTAGTTTCTTTTCTTACACTGTTCATAGCCACTCCTTTGGAATGTGTTTGTCAGAATATTTAAAACCATATTTATCACACCACATACCGTATGTTGTAGTAGATTTTTTACTTATTCTACTTTTTGAATTACTAAAGACAAATCTAATATCTAAATCAGGATGTTGTTCTTTAATCAATCTCATTTTTTGTCTGTCTTGTGTGGTAAACAAACCTTTAGTTTCAATAAATATTTTTTTATCAATCAAATAAAAATCAGGTGTGTAGGTATGAGCTTTTTGTGGCTTAGTATATTTCAACTTAGTCTTTTCAAACTCATACACAACACCTTGATTATTTAACTCAGAAGCAATAGCTTCTTCTAATCCAGACCTAAATCCGTAAGTTAAGCCTACAGTTTTAGAAGTCTGTGTTTTCTTGTACAGTCGTCTCTGCTGCCACTTCATTTTCTATTTCTTTTTCTGCGGCTACAAAACCACCTTCAACTTTATCAAAGCCGTAACCTTCAGCACTTCCAGCTCCGCCTTCAACAAGTTCAGTTATTTGTACTGCACGTAATCTTAAAGATACGCCAGCTCCTGCCATAGCAGTGTACCACGGCATAAGTTCAGCACTTACTTTCATCTTACTACCAGACCAAACATTAGTATCAATCATTGGTTTGCCAGAACTATCAAAGATAGCAACTTTAAATGGAATTACTTTTCCATCAGAAGATACTATTTGTGCTTTTCTTTTAAATTTGAACTCAATGTTTCCAGTCTCTTTACCTTCAACAACTTCGTTCTCATATGGTGAATTAGCTTGTTTAATAGCTTTGCCTTTATTTTTTTCTTTAGCAAGCTCCAAGCTTTTCTTCATCTCATCATCAATTTGTTTAATTAATGGTTGAGCTTCTTCTGCACTAACAACAAGATTGACTTTGTAATGTCCATCTTTATCAAACTTAGTGTCAGGTTGAGTAAGCCAAGCGTATTTAGATACACCTTCTGGACTTACTATTTTGACGTAACTATTCTTCGCCATTGTCTTTGTACTCCTCTATTATAAAACCTTTTTGCATATCAGCCACTGCTGAATCAATAGGTCTTGTTCTATACTCTTCAAAGTATTCTTCGTTCATATAAGTTACCTTATTCTATAATGGGTACTTTAATGCTTATGCAAAAAAGAACTCACTTTTGGTTAATTGTTTAATATCTAAATCACCTTTTGCAGGTACTTCAGGTATTTTCTCATGCAGTTCAACAGGTAATTGTTTAAGTACATCATTTCTAAAATTAGCTAATACATCATGTTCACTGAACATAGTAACAAAAGCTTCTCTTAAAGATTTGTTTAATACTTCAACATCTGCCGCAGTTGTACCAAAGCTATCATGCACATTGCAGAAATTAGTAATACCATTTTTATATGCGATATTAACTGTTTCCATCATTGCAGCACTATCAACACTGTGTACAACATTAGGTGCAACTCCATTGCCCATCCTAAGTTTATCAGTTTTGTCAGTCTCTGTGTTAATCCTAGGTTTAATAACTTCACCCATTAACATAGCCTTAACTCTTTTTGATTTCATTTCAGGATATGACTGATACACTGGAAAGCCAACAGGCGTAACCCAATGCACTGGCAGCTGTTCTTTAGCAACTACTCTCGCAATAGTCTGTAAATAATTCATGCCAATTCTAGCTGACTTTAAATTATCACCAATACTATCCCAAATTACACTTGCCAAATAACTAGCAGGTCTGAACACATCTTCCGTAAAAGGATGTTCTTCGCCTTTGTCTTTTCTTTTGGTTAAATCCTCAACAACAAAGTCAGTGCATGAATATCTAGTTGAACCATAACAGATAGTCATAATACTGCGTTTAGTAGTTGAGCGTTTAATTCCATAATCAAGCCATTGCTGTGCAAATGGTTTATCTTCAAGTGCATCCATTTTTAATTTGTCAATAACTGCATTAGCAACTAATTGATAAATGTCTTGTGGTTTATCAGTAGGTGTTAAGTTAACCAACTTACCAGCTTTTTCATCTCTTAACATTAATGAATATATTTGAAGTCCATTACATGAACCATCAACATTCACTGGAATAGTAGAAATAAATCCAAAACCTTCTTCTTTGAATCTCTTCCACTCATCACAAAATGATAAAAATTGAAATGCATTAGAAGCTTCTTCCCATTGTCTGTTAACCATTGGGTCAGTAGCACAATCAATAATCATTTGCTCATTGTTTTTAACCCACTGCTCTCTGTCTTTTAAAGACACTTTATCTTCACCGTACATGTTAGCACCGTGTACCGCTAACCAAAACGCACCTTTGTTTTCTTCGGTAATAGGTTTACCATGTGCAAAAGACAATAAAGCTTTAGCTCCAGATATACTTTGATAATTTAAAAACGCAGGTATGCAATAAGCTCTTCCTCTAAAATCTAATTGCAAAGGAAAATATAAAGTTGCATAGTCTTTAAATTTATCAGCAAGCCACATAATTTTAGCATACAGTAAACGCTTAGAAAACATTCTAGCATTTTCAGTATGAGCCATAACAGCTTGTTTCTTCCAAGCTCTACGACTATCAGCATTAGTCTCAATGTCATGCGGTTTGTTTGGTATTTCATAATTAGTAATAGGCGGCATACCACCAATTGCTAATCCTTTATCCCAAGCTTCTTGCATAACTTTCAAGATAAATTTGTTTATCTTAAATGATGTATTTTGCATAAGATTAACAGCGTTATAAACTTTTGGCATATCAAAGTTTTCAAGTTCTTTTTTAAATAACTTGTTTTTTTGTTTAACCAAATCTAACTCTGGTAATTCTTTTGTCCAATACCCACCACCAACTACAGTTGACCACATTTTAGGTGGCATAACAGTTGGTAAGTATTCAGGATTTAATAACTCATTAAACTCATTACGGTTATTAATCCAGTCTCTAGTTTTTTGAGTTTGTTTTATGATTTTAGCTTTTTTATGATTGATAGTCTCTGTACCAATTTCAATCATTCCAGTTGACATAATCATAAGTTCAACCAGTCTAAGACCAACATGTAATTTTACAGGTGTAGTCCATTCTTCCCAACTAACCACCCCACGCTTGGCAGTTTCTCTAAGTTTTCTACGTTTATAAGTGTAGTTAAATGACCTTTTGTCTAAGTCTGTTTTAACAGTATCATATAATTCAGGATTCAAAAATTTGAAATTCCTCAAAGCTATTTCAGTCTCAACTTTACCGCCAAGCGATATGCAAGTAGCAGTCAAAGGTTTATACTGTGTAATAGTATTAATGATATGTTTACCAGTAATCAAAGCAAGTATTTCAGGTTCCACTTCACACATTTTAGTAAATGCAATAGATGGTTTTCCAATAGTTTGTTTTGATTGTTCTTCTACCCATTCAGCAATAGCCATTGCCAATGGTCTTATAGTGTTTGCAACCATTACTTTACCGTAACTGGTCACACTTTCCTCTTCACGCTCAACATGAGATTGAAGTCTTTTATTTGTTCTGTTTCTACCTAACGCAGCCATTTCTTTTTCATGTGCAAGCTCGTCAGAATATGTCGGCATACTCTCAATTAATTTAGCCAATGTTAACTCCTATAATTATCTTGGGTTAATATTATAATATCTACTATGGGAACCTTAGTCAGGTTCTCTAAAAGTAGTCTGCAATTCCTTTTCTAAGGTCATTGCTGGATGTGGTTCTTTGCTCTCAAGTATTCGCTCAATGAGCGTAGTTGCTCTGTGAGCTACTTGGTTTGGTGTTAGATTATCAGCTTCTTTAAGACTATATGTACGCTGTAAAAATCTAATAATCTGATATTTTTTCTTCCAGTCCATGTATATTACTCCTTTCCTGTTTTAACTGCTATAATTAACATTACAATGCATGCAAGCATTATAAACAATTTTAATTCAACTGGCAATGCAGTCAAATACGCATTTATACTATTCATGTTTTTAGCTCCTATTTTATAAAGTAGTTTTTAAAGTATTGACCTTGTATTACAAAAGGTTTTGTTTTGTATTTAGTATCAATTTCTAATACACGCAATTTAAGCAAGTTATTAAGTTGTCTATTAATTGACCCTGCGTTAAGTTGTGGGTATTTGTCTCTAAGTTTTGCCAATAAAGGTTTTTTCTTAAATGGCACATTCTCAAAAACAAATCGCAATATACATTGTTGAACATCTTTTCTATCATCCTGCTTTATTATTTTAGTAGGCATAAATTGAATATCAGACAATTTATATTTCAAGTTTAATGCACTCCACCTAGTCAATGATGTTGTTTCAGTGTAGTTAGTGTAAACAAACTTAGCTTCCTGATAATCTAAAACTTTAATAACAATATTTTTATATTTGTTAAAATCAGCTTCAGACACACCAGCAGACGCATAATCACAAACGTTTACATTCCAGTGATTAGCTAACTTTTTATTTATAGTGTCATAAAAGATTATTTCTTTATCAGACACAAATCGCCGTCTAGTCTCTATATTGTCTATAAATGAACTTCTAGTATTCCAATCTGTAGAACTCATGTATTTTACTCCTTGTTAAAATTAAATTGCCGTCAAGTCCTTAAAGCAACAGACTAGGCACACCAATAGCGTACCTAGTTTGTGCTTTAGTGTTGTTATTTGTTTTCTCTGGTGTCAATTGTCACGGTAACCATGACAGACCCACAAAAATGATGGTGGTGGTCTTCGTTCAAATTATCCAAAAATTTGGCAAAGTCTCTGGCTGTTATGCCGTCATTGAATTTGAATTCATTTGTGGTAATTGTAAACGGCTTGTTGTTTTTGTCGTACTCATCACCTAAAACGTTAATTACTGCATTGTTTATATACATAGTTATTACTCCTGTTTGTTTGTTAAGTTGCTTATGCAACAGACACCGCCTTTGTGACGGTGTTTCGACTATTAAAAGTCTCATCAGTGTTGCTATTAGTGGCCAGCTTTAGAGTAACCAGCATTTAACTTAATACGCTCAGCAAGTCTGCTGTTTCTAAGCTCTTTGTCTTTGGCTTCTTTAATTATATCATTTACAGCAATAAATGCTTTACGCTGGCCTGAATACGCTTTTTGTAATTCTTTTCTAAAGTCTTCAATATACAAAATACGTTTCTCCTTTGCTTCTTTAGAACCGCCGTCAATTGCATTTAAATGTTTTCCTGTTGTATTGCCCCAAGCATTAGCACGAACCACGAGGCCAGACAAAGTATGGTGGAAAGCAACTAAAGTTGAATAACTAAAATAATAAGTAAAACCGTTGTTTTCATCTCTAAATGCAATTGCTGGTGTTTTACTGCCATTTTTTACATAATTGTAATAAAAAGGCAAATCATAGTCATAGCTATTGTTATTGTTTGTCATAATGTTTAACTCCTATTTGTTTGTTTGTTATTGCGTATGCAATAGACACCGCATTGCAGCGGTGTTTCGACCAATAAAGGTCTCATCAGTATTGCTTTAGGGTTTTGCTGGACTTGGTCTTGATTGAACTTTGAACGGTGGTTCAATGTAATCAATAAAAACTTTGCCATCAATTGAATAATAGACGGCTACTTGCCCAGCCTCTGCTGCGTATTTTTTTGCAATGTCAGCTATGATGGAAACTTTAGCACCATTAATGGCTGTTTCATAGATTTTTACAGGCTCATCATATACTACACCGTCACTGTACCAAACACCTTGGCCATCTGTTATTGTACAGCCTGAAAAAACTGTTACAATTTCAGTTTTAAGACGTGCATGCAATGAAGTTAGTGCAACGCCGTCATTATCATTAACAGGCATGTTTATTTTGCATATTATCATATTATAGCCATCCTTCCTTAGATGCTTTTCTTAGCATCTCAATTTTTTTGTTTTTGTCTGTTTCTTTTTGATAAGCGTTAAAAAACTCCTGTTTTTCAACTTTATCTATGTAACGCTCTTTATGTCGTTGAGCGTGCATATTTTGCACTGCTTTGTTAATTGTGGGCATTGTTATTACTCCTGTTTGTTTGTTTCGCTGTTTACTGTGTCAGCTCATCAGTCATAGATATACTATAAGACAAACAAGCATCCGTAACAGCTAAAAGCCCGCTGATGCGTTTTATGTGGGTTGTCCAGTCGCTTAGAAACTATCTAGAATGCATAATGCAAACTGCGGTGGCACTAAGTTTTAATATGTGTTTAAAGTCCGTTAAAACCAACAAAAATGAGACTTAAAAGCATAATACATATTTAAAACTAATATACAACAGTTATTATAAAGAAATAATCAATAGTATTCAATTACTTATTGTCTATCTAAATAATAAAAAAACAGGCATATCCTAAGAATACACCTGCATTAAACATACTACTAATAACAATACTATAAATAATACATCTATAATAAGTAATGCCTCTAGTATAAGCCATAGTTTATGCATGTAGTAAATACCTTTAGTTAATAGTTAATGAGTAAGTAAATAATAGATATACCCAGATATAACCAGAGTATAACAAGTATAATACTTATTACTAATTACTATACTATATACTTAGGTAAAGCCTGTTTATACTAATATGGGAACCTTAATGTATTTAGTATGCATATGCTTTATGTCATACCATATGTAGTATGCTTATATATTGTGTGTGTGCTTGTTGTTATACCATATGTTGTATGTGTGTGCTGTGTGTGCTATGCGTATGCTAAAGGTAAAAAAACAGACAAGCTCACAAGCACGCCAAAACATTTTGACCACCTATAGCATACCAAAAGCCTACCCTACGCCTGCCTGCGTGTCCCTTTAAGCGTCTATATGTGCCTTAAAAGTATTTTTATGGGTACAGGCCTGTCCCTTTTGGCTGACTTTAGGTGATGCCTACGGGGAAAACCGCCTCGGCCAGTATCGATATACCCCCTCATATTTTTCTACCAAATATTTGAGTAAGGTTCCCATATTAGGGAAAAGCTGGGTTAACTATGTGTATATACTTATTCCATCATACCATTATTGTCACCTTTTAAATTGACCATAATGTTGTATAATGCCATAGCTCTATCAGGGGTTTGTAAAGACCATTTACTAGGTGTACCTTCTTTTGAACCCTTTAGCATCTCATTAGCAGCTTTTGTAGTATCACCTGCTCTAAGATGTTTAAGCATTGTAGGAAACTTAGATATTCCCTGTTCTCCCATTTGAAAAACCATTTCTGTAAGTACCCCAAATGCTTCTGGTTTAACAGTAGCCCCATTAAGAAGCCTCTTTGCTCCTTGTGCAGCTGTTAAAAACGTTTCTTTAAACTTCTCCTCAACAAATGCATCATCAACATAATCATTTTCTTTTAACTCAGAATTTTTAGGAAGTTTATATCCAATTCCAACAGTTAAATAACCCTCAGTATCTTTATAAACTTGATTCTTTTTACCCTCATGTTTCTTAATACGTTCTTTAACTTGCTCCATATGTGGGTCATTAATTATGTCTATTTTATTATTTATATCCATCTGTCCTCTCTAGGTTGTCTGCCAATAGCAGATTCCATAAATTGTTCTAATTCTTGGTTTATTAAATCCTCTTTGTGCTGATTATAAGACAATGTCTGGTCTCTATCCATACGTTCTACCCAATAGTTAGCTGCAATAGCCAAAGCATCTATTTGGTCATCATGTCTTAATGCACCTTTATCTCTAGTAATCCTAGTCATTTGTCTAAATAACTGGTGGTCAGGTTCTAATTTAAAGTCTTCTTTAACAAGTAAATCATCAATAACTAACCTGTGGCTATTCATAATAGGCTCTAAAGTATCAATAATACGCTTTTCTTTTTGTATATTATGTCTAACTTCTTCTATTTCACAGGGGTGAATCTTAGCCATTACAGGCTTTAATAAAGCTGTTGCCATACCATCACCAAAGTTACTCTCAATAACTACATAGTTAACTTCTTGTTCTTTAGCAATATGAGATAAACGAGACATAGTCTCATCTGAATATCCACCATCTAATGAACCTATAGCAGTCAAATATAATACACCGTGTAACATCTTTAATACACAGTAAGCTGTCTTGTCTTCCCCACGCCCAGAGGGGTCTATAGCCATCACAGAGCCCTCAAATTTAGTGAATTCAGGGCTGGTGTACATTGGAGCCACATAATAATCGCCTTTAAGCCCAACGTTAGGTAAATCAGGGTTTATAGCCTTAATTTGCTCTACTCCAGATGCCCATTGTATCTTAGCTGGTGCTTCTTTCCATGTAGAACATCCAGACATAACAATTAAATCGTTTAGCTTTAATGGGTATCTATTAGCGTCAGACATAGTAGTGTCTAACATAAACTGTAAATTAAATCCAGATTTACCGTAAGATGATTGTCTTTCTAACAAATCAACGGCATCAAATCTCTTAGGGTCTGTAGGTTGTCCCTCTTTATCTGTGATTTTAGCTATCATAGGAGCTATTTTATGACCGAAACTAATCATTTGTGTCTTAGTTGGGTATAATGCAGTCCATATTCTAGTCTTATAACCACGTTCTTCAAGGTCATTATACAATGACATCTCTGTTTGTGGTGTGCCTAAGAAGATAATCCTACCTACTTCAGGCTTAATAATTGCATCAAATTCTTTTACTGTCTCACCTAATCTATCACGCATAAGCTGCGTTTGTGAGTTATTAGCAGATTCTACGTCATCTGCAATGATTAAATCAGCACGTGAACCTGTTAATTGACCTGTAATACCCATAGATTTCACTGATGGTGCATGAGATGCAGTCGCTGGGGCTACATCAAAGCTAACCTTAGAACTTCTTTGGTTATCTCTAGGTACTAAATGTTTTAATATTGGCATTTCACCAATAAGTCTTTGTGTAAATGTACTAAAGTCATCTGCTCTTGATTTACTAGCAGATACCACTAAAATGTTTCTTTGTGGGTTTAATAAAAGCTGGTGACAGACAAATGCTGATGTAATCCAAGACTTACCTACGCCCCTAAAGGCCTCAATAACAAGTCTTTTCTCAGAACTTTGTAAATAATCAGCTATATCGTACTGTATCGGTGTTGGTTCTGGTAAATTTAAGTGTTTCCAACAAAGATATAAAAAGTTTTTAAAGTTTTTTATTCTATTATCCATCTATATCAAATGGCACATCATCTAAGATGTTGTCAGGTTTCTTTTGTAAACTCTGAGAACTATAAGTTTTACATACATCTAAACATACTTTCATTTCTGAAGCAGTTAAATCTTGTCCTGATTTAAGCTTTGCATAAGCATGCGAAACTAATAATTCTGGTAATTCTTTAATAATCTTATCAATGGTAGATTGATTATTACATTGACATGAGGAATATTCTTTTCCACATGAACATGATTTCATTTCTACTGGTCTATTTTCCACGACCTTGTCCTCTATAGTCATTTTTGTCTTTCTTTGAGTGTCTTCCCTTGCGTTTAATTCTTTTTCTAGGTGAAAATACCTGTTGTGCTTTTTTGGCCATTGCTATTTCTTTGGTTTCTTTAGGTCACAAACATATAGTTTTTTCCAAAGCCTATTTTCCCATCTACTTATGATGGTTAATAAAAACCTTAGAAATTTTCTATACATTAATCACCTCATTAGTTACATCCCAGTGTATTTAAAGGGATTACAGTTATCAATATCTTTTTTCATGTTTTTACATTTACATGATTTTAATAGACAACAAATGCCTATCCATAATTTATATATACATTTATTCATTATATTTCTTTTGCTTTAATGTTGATGTGTCCAACAATCTTATTTTTGTTAGTACCTTCTTTAATTTTATAACCTGAAGTACCATTAGCATTGATGTCAACTTCTTTCCTACTTTTAAGAAGAAGTTTATTACTTTGCTCTTTTTTCTTTTCTTCATGGTTTTTAATAATTAAATCTTTTAATCTTTCCATATTATTTCTTAAATTTATCCATTATGTTCATACCAAAAGAACCAGAAACTATAGTTAAAATAATCCACCAAAATTCTGAAGGAGCTTTTGATAATAATTCCCATCCTAAAACCATGAATGGCTGTGTGTATGGTATAAAATGGGCACCTAATAAACCTGAAAAAAACAATGTTAACCATTCATCCTTCCAAGATTTCTCACTAGAAATAACTTGTTGTAATTGAACTGTTTTAGCAGCTTCAATTTCAGCTATTCTTTCTATTTTTTTAACTTCTAAATGATGTTGTACAGCACCAATAGTCTTGTCAACAACAAGTTTTGCTATTGGGTTTTTAAATAGGAAGCCTAATATAGGTAGCATTTTGATATTTTGATTTCTCACAAGTTAATGTTAATGCAATATTTCTAGCAATTAAATCAGGATTCATGTAATCAACAATTTCTTTACCAGATTCAAAACATTCTTCATAAGTAGAATATGTCATTGGTATTTCGCCTTTGATACATAAATCTAAATTACTTGCACCGATAGATAAAAAACATACTACAGCAGTTAATTTAAACATTACGGTAATAATATGTCTTTTATTATAATAATAAATTGTCCAAAAACCATAATACCCACTGTCCAGATTACTTTGCGTATGCTTGCTATATCTTGCTCAATGTGTGTTAAATGATTTGTTTCAATGGTTTCAATTGATTGGCGAATTAATTTTATATCTCCTTTAACTCTCTCAATTTCAATATTGAGGTCATGTATTTCTTTCATAATTTTAATGCAGAATTGCTCCTTGTCTGCTTATAAATTCAAACTCGTCTTCTGTATATGGGAACATGTTAATTTGTACCTTTTTCTATTTTTTTGTACCAGCAAACACATTTTTTGTTGTGAAAGATTTTACAAATAAGTTTTTTAATTGTTTTCATAATTATGGCTTTGTAGGAAATACAACAGCTTTCACTTCTTCTACTGTTAGTAATCCTTCAGTTATATCTCTCAATGCTTGTCTGTATGCAGACATTTCTGGAGATAAGGTTTGGTCAGATAAAGCATGAAAATCTGTATCTGCTAATAGTTTATTTCTTTTGGCTCTTAATTCATCTAATGCCATTTCAAATTCTACAATAGGAAATTGTGCTTCTATGTCAGCTTTAGGAATAGGTGTTGTTCCATTGTGCCATTTAACAGTATTTATATCATTATTATTTATAGATACTTCTGCTTTTGGATTAATTTTTTGAATTGCTTTTATAATGTCTATCATAATTTATCCTTGTATTTCCATAGCTGTAATTTGTGTTCCAGCTGTGTCTCTATTTATAGAGACTTGGTTTGTGGTATCTCCATTTTTTATTTTTAATTTATATTTAATTTCATCTGTTGAGTTTGGTGAATGTAAATAATGCAATGGTAATACAATTCCAACTTGAGAACCATTATTACCATAATCATAACTACCAAGCCAAGTGCTAGTTGTACTGTCCCCCCATATTTTACTATAACTTCCAGCACCTATTTTTGAATGAAGTGAAATACCATATCTTCCATTTGCAATAGTGTTATGGGAAGTTCTAGCAGGTACATTAGCCATAACATAAATTTTAGATGAAGTTGATGATGGAGTAATTGATAGTTCAAAAACTACACTATTAAATTCAATATCAATTTCAGATGTTGAATTTGAAGTAAATAAATTTGTTGTGTTGGTAACAGTTACAACTTGCAAAACCTTACCACCTACACCTGTATCTAATCCATTTGAACCTATTTTTATTAGTGCCATGATAACCTCTTATCATTTCTTTGTACGAATGTATATGAGTGCAAAGCCATTAGTTATTCTCCTTTGGATTATCAGCTTTGATTTGTGCTATTCTTGCTTTCCAAGATTCAATTCCATTATCGTAAATTTCTTCTAGTTGCTTATCCCAAGAACCATATAAAGATTTTCTAG
>Ga0208767_1000309_pt1 | contig 37662 bp, 67 predicted proteins | sample VirMetDEL_Mar_21_FD_184514 | JGI IMG/M metagenome (GOLD analysis project Ga0208767, IMG submission 184514) | Aqueous microbial communities from the Delaware River and Bay under freshwater to marine salinity gradient to study organic matter... | ecosystem: Environmental > Aquatic > Marine >... | reverse complement strand
ATACTATGCACTATGTGGTAAAAACTTAGCAGAATATGGAGGAACATCCTAATGGGTAAATACACAGCAATAGACGACCCATCAGCACATTTTCAAATTAAGACTGGTGTTGGAGCATCACAACCACAAAGCCACACTTTTGATGGTAATAGCGATTTACAACCTGATTTTATTTGGTGGAAACGTAGAGATTCTAGTGGCAATCATTGGTTACAAGACAATTCAAGAGGAATTAATAAATATTTATTATCAAACGGCACTAATAGCGAAGGGACTGATGCAAATCAAATTACATCTCTTAACACTAATGGTTTTTCAACTGGAAGTTCTTGGTTTGATTTAGGTTCTCAAACATGGGTTGCATGGGCATGGAAAGCCAATGGTGGTACAACATCTACAAATAATGATGGCTCTATAACTTCTACAGTTCAAGCCAATCAAGATGCAGGTTTTAGCATTGTTACTTTTACTTCAGCAGCTAGTTCAGGCACAGGAATTTTTTCAGTAGGACATGGATTAGGACAAACACCTGCAATGGTTATTACAAAAAACAGAGGAGGCTCAGCAAGTAACTGGTGGACTTGGCATAAAGGTTTAACTGGTGGCAACAGTAATACCAGTTATATTGTTGCTTTAGAAAGAATTACTGCCGAAGGAAGTTACTCAAATGCTTGGGGTGCAGGTATGACATCTTCAGTTTTTGGAATGCAATCAGGTAATACAGCACTTGCTAGTACAGATTATCTAGCCTACTGCTTCGCAGAAAAACAAGGCTACAGCAAGTTTGGTTCTTATGTCGGTAATGGAAACACTAATGGTACTTTTGTTTATACAGGCTTTAAACCTGCTTTGGTTATAGTCAAAGCAAGAAACTCAAATAAAAACTGGGATATGTCCACAGGTGCAGTTTCATCTAATCAAATAGACGAAAGATTAAGAGTAAATTTAGCTGATGCCGAAGAATCAAGTGGTTACATAGATTTTCTTTCAAATGGATTTAAAATGAGAAATACCAATGGAACGCAAAACTCAAGTGGCTTAACATACATCTACATGGCATTTGCAGAACAGCCATTCGTAACATCAACAGGAACGCCGGCAACGGCAAGATAACACGGCGAATATTCGCCAAAGCACACTAGGAGAAATATTATGTGGGCATTAGTAGAAAGTAATTCTATAACAAAAACATTTAATAGACCTAAAGGGTTTACACTTGGGGACATTCAATATCCCGCAAGTATTTTTACTTTATGGTCAACATCGGAGAAAGAAGCAATTGGACTCTATGAAATTGTAGTAGACAATAGCAATTTAAAAGATCAAGCTTATTACATCAATGGAGCAGAGTCAATAACATGGGATTCAAGCGCTAGAACTGTAACAAAAGCATTTGCAAGCGCAACTGCAAAAACTATTGCAGATTTAAAAACTTCACATAAAGAAGTCATTAACCAACAAGCAGCGGGTATACTAGCACCAACAGATTGGATGGTAGTAAGAGCTGCAGAAGGCGGAACAGCAGTACCAAGCGATACAACAACAAAGAGAGCAGCGGTAAGAACAAAAGCAAACGAAATGTGTACAGCAATTGATGCCGTATCAGATGTAGATGCATTAGCAGCTCTTTATGTCTATAATGATGCAGACCCAGCAGTAAGACCATTAGGCGAATTGCCAACAGTTTAAGGAGATAAACAATGACCACCAAAATCAAAGCAGGAGTAATTGGAGACGGAGTCGTAGGAACTACTCAGATAGCCGATGATGCAATAAGTCAAGCCAAGATTGCAGATGATGCGGTGGGAGCAGATCAATTAGCTTCTAGTGCAGTTGTTACAGCTTCTATAGTTGATGATGCTATAACCTCTGCCAAGATTGCAGACAATCCTGCTTTTAGTGGTACAGGCTCAATAACATTGCCCGCAGGAACTACAGCACAAAGACCCGGCTCTCCTACAGCTGGAATGGTTCGTTTCAACACTACTCTAGATTATGTAGAATATTACAACGGAGATGGTTGGTTTGCAACAGATACAACAGGTGTAGCTGCTTCAGGTGGAACAGAAACAACAGTAGGTGGCTATAAAATACATACTTTCACATCGAGTGGAACTTTTACTGTTACCAGTGGAGGAGCTGTAGAATATCTTGTCATTGCAGGAGGCGGTGGAGGCGGTTCAGGAACAGCTGGAGGAGGCGGAGCAGGTGGCTATCGTACAAATGTTTCAGGAGCAACTTCAGGCGGTGGAGCATCCGCTGAAGGCACATTTAGTGTAACACCTCAAGCATATACAATTACTGTTGGAGCAGGCGGAGCCGGTGGAGTTGTCTCTAATAGTAATCCTGTTAGTGGAAGTAACTCAACTGCACTTGGAATAACAAGTATAGGTGGAGGTGCAGGTGGGGAAGGAAATCCAAACAACACACTTACAAATGGATTGAATGGAGGTTCTGGCGGAGGTAGTTGGACTTATTCATCAAACAGTGGAACAGCAGGCAGCGGCACAACAGGTCAAGGATATGCAGGGGGAGCAAGCCCCAATAATGGTGGCTCAGGAGGAGGCGGAGCAGGTGCAGTAGGTGTAGCAGCGAGTACTGGCTATCCTAATGGTGGAGCAGGTGTTGCATCGTCAATTACTGGTTCAGCAGTAACAAGAGCCGGTGGTGGTGGTGGCGGCAAAAACCCAACAGCAGGAGTAGGTGGCGCAGGCGGAGGCGGAGCTGGAGATGCAGGTGGCGGTAATGCAACTTCTGGAACAGCAAACACTGGCGGTGGAGGCGGAGGTAGCTATACACACGCAGGTGGTGATGGTGGATCTGGCGGCTCAGGAATAGTAATTATAAGGTACGAGGTATAATATGGCACATTTTGCAAAAGTAGTAGATGGAATAGTAGAAAAGGTAATAGTAGCAGAACTAGACTTTTTTGATAGTTTTGTAGACGAAGCTCCAGGAGAATGGATTCAAACAAGTTACAATACTTATGGGGGTGAACACTCTAAGGGTGGAACACCCTTAAGAAAAAATTATGCAGGAATAGGGTATACATACGATTCAGAAAGAGATGCATTTATTGCGCCTCAACCTTACGCATCGTGGACATTAAACAGTACAACATTTTTATGGGAACCACCAGTAGCATATCCTGATGATGATATGAGTCAAGAATATACTTGGAACGAAACAACCAAAGCATGGGATGAGATAACATAAAATGGCAAAAACAACAGTATCAAGCGGATATATCGCAGCAGGAGCAGTCGGAATAACAGAACTAGGTTTTTCTGATGGTAGCTCAGGACAATTTTTAAAAACAAACGGCAGTGGAACTCTTAGTTTTGCAACTGTAGGCACAGGTCTAACAGTTGTAGGCAGAGGATCAAATACTGCTGTATCAGTAACAAATGGCAACATAGTAGTTGTTGCAAGAAGCGGAAACGTAAACGTAGGAGTATCATAACATGGCAGATAGATATCCTCTCGTAGTAGATTCATCCAATCAGAATATCAAGGAACTACCTGATGGAGATTCCCTACTACTCGGAGACAGCGAAAAATTAAAATTAGGGGATGGATCAGACTTACAAATTTTCCATGATGGTTCTAATAGTTTTATTAATAACACAGTAACAGGGGCTCTTTCTCTAAAGTCACATGATATTAATATTATGACTTCTGGGTCAGAAACTATGGCAGCTTTTGTAGAGGATGGAGCAGTAACTCTTTACTATGATAACTCAGCAAAAATAGCAACAGCAAGTGGTGGAGTAAATATAACAGGAGTTGCAACAACATCACAATCAGCAAACATAACACAAACAGCACTAGCAACAAGTGGATCAACTATTTCATGGAATGCAGCAACACATGCTAATGCCTATCTTGTTCCTTCAACTAACCTTACTATGGATAATCCAAGTAATGCTGTAGAAGGCGCAATAATTAGCGTAGAAATTGCTCAAGGCGGAACACCTTATACTGTAGCATGGCATACTAATTATGAATTTGCAGCTTCAACAGCACCAACAGTCACCGCCACAGCAAACAAAACAGATATATTTGCTTTTCGATATAATGGCTCAGTCTGGCAAGAAATTGGCAGAGTACAGAACATGGCACAAACATAATGGAAACGTTACAACGGCTACATAATCGAGGAAGCATATCTACTGGGTATGAGATTGATAACTCTTTGAAGGTTGAAGCTGATAATAGTGAATATTTTAGAAGAACTTTTAGTTCAGCAGGAACTCAAACAACTGGAACAGTTAGTTTTTGGATTAAAAGAACTTCTTTAGGTACTTTTCAAAGAGAAGTAGATTGCAGTAATACTTCAGGTAATTCTTCAGGTATATTTTTTGAAAGCGACCAACTGTGTCTTGATTTTGGTGGTGCTGGTAGACATAGTTTGAGGTCTCAAGCAAAATTACGAGATACTTCAGCGTGGTATCATTGCATGGCTGTTTGGGACACAACTCAAAGCACAGACACTGAAAGAACAAAACTTTATATTAATGGAAGCAGAGTAACTAGCTTTAGTACAGCTACTTACCCATCACAAAATGCAACATCTCAGTTTTTTACTCCCAATGATGGATCAGGTAGTGGTAATAATTGTTTGTTTTCTAGGCACAATTCTGCATCGCTAGGTCAACATACTCCTGATGGCTATCATGCAGAATTTCATTATATAGACGGAACAGCAAAAACACCTTCAGATTTTGGCGAGTTTGATAGTGCTACTGGTATATGGAAACCTAAAGAATATACAGGCTCACATGGTAGCAATGGTTTTTATTTAGACTTTGCAGATGCAGCTAACTTAGGTGATGATGAAAGTGGCAATGGAAATGATTTTACTGAAGTCAACATCACATCAGCTGACCAAGCAACTGACACACCTACTAATAATTTTTGTACGCTTAATTTTAATACAGGCTACATACAAGGTAGTGATGCCACAACTTTTACACAAGGAGCAACTACAAGGCAAGGTGGCAGTAGTTCTTACAATGGTGCATTAGGTACTATAGGAATTAACCCATTTGTGGGAAGTGCTAAATGGTATTGGGAAGTAGAATTATCTGCAAACAATAGTGGAGACGGAATAGAGTTAGGTGCTGGATGGTTAGCAACTTCAATTATACAAAGCACTACATCAGATAAAGCAACAGCAGGAAATAATGCAGGTTTTCAAATATGGACTTCTTTTAATTTTGACCCACCCGCCGAAGGAACTGGTGCAGATGGTGATGTTTTTGGTTTTTTACTTCAATGCGACTCATCAAATCCAAATTTAAAAATTTATAAAAACGACACATTATTTACAACTAGGCATACTGCAACTTCTCACGATTTTGAAAATGATTTTTATTTCCCAGTAGTTTTTATTTACAACACAGGTATGAAAGCATTTTGCAATTTTGGTAATCCATTTGATGCTACAGTATCTTCAGGAAATACAGACCCCAATGGCTATGGTAATTTTGAGTTTGATACAAAATCTGGCTACGCATTATGTACCAAAAATTTAGAGGAGTACGGATAATGGCTTATTCAACAATAAAAGATCCTTCAGCACATTTTCAAGTTAAAACTTATACAGGAAATAATGCAGATACTCATGCTATTACAAATGATGGTAATAGTGATTTACAACCAGATTTAGTTTGGATAAAAAGACGTGACTATGATAATCAACCTGTTTTACACGATAGTAATAGAGGAGTTACTAAATTTTTATCTACTGACAGAACTGACGTAGAAGGAACAATATCACCTACAACTAAATTTCAGTCTTTTGATACTGATGGGTTTACAACAGGTAGCACTTCAGGAGCTTATAACGCCAGTGGAGAACCTTTTGTAGCATGGCAATGGAAAGCCAATGGTGGTACGACAAGTACAAATAATGATGGTGCTGTTACATCAACAGTGCAAGTAAATAGTGATGCTGGATTTTCAATTCTAACTTACACTATGAATAGTGGTTCAAATGAAACAGTAGGGCATGGTTTAGGAGTAACACCCAAAGTTATAATTTATAAAGCAAGAGAAAGAGGAGACTCTAATGGTTTTTGGCATTTTTATACAACTGTTTTAGATGGTTCTTTGGATTATCTTAAACTTAACGAAGATGGATATAAATTTAATAGTTCTCTTTCTTCACCAACATCAACTACTTTTGTTGGAGGCGGTAGCAGTACAGCTTCTTATAGAATTTTTGTAGCTTATTGTTTCGCAGAGGTGCAGGGCTATAGCAAGTTTGGCAAATATGTTGGTAATGCCAGTACAGATGGTCCGTTTGTCTATACAGGCTTCAAACCTGCTTTTGTTTTAATTAAAGCTGATTCTAATTATAAGTATTGGTATATGTTTGATAATAAAAGAAATACATTTAATTTAGTTAATAATGGTATTAATCCATCGCTACCTGATGCAGAAAACGCAAACGATAATATAGGTTTAGATTTTTTAAGCAATGGATTTAAAATACGAAATAGTGCGACAACTTTGAATCAAAGTGGTACAACCTGTATATTTATGGCATTTGCAGAACATCCATTTGTTGCTGGTGGAATACCAACAACGGCAAGATAATAAAAAAGGGGCTTTAAGCCCCTTTATTGTTTAACTTTCTTCACTCACAGGTGGTTCAAGTAATTTCTCCAATCTCTGACTAAAACCTTCTCTAGCCAAATTCATGGTGTCTTGATTCATCTTTATTTGCGAAAGCTGATTATCTATATTGCTTATGCAATTAATAAAGTACTTTGCGTCGTCTGAAAGATCGGAAATATTATACTCTACATCATTAATTGTGATAGTAGGGTTTTCTGATTGTACACTCATTTAAATATATCCTGCCAATTTCCTTGTGTACTAGCCTTAGCATACTCAGTAGCACGGTTTTCAAAAAAGTTGGTATGCTCAACTGCGTTAACCTGCATATCAATCCAAGGCAAAGGGTTCTCATCACTACTATGAAAGATATTCTTCATACCTAATCCTAGTAATCTTCTATCCGCAATATAACGAATATACTCTTTTACTTCCTCTGCTGTTAAATCTGGAATATCTGCTTTATCGAAACAAATATCAATAAATTTATCTTCAAGTTCAACTACTCTTTCTGCCGCACAGTAGATTTCATACTTTAACTTGTCTGTCCATATCTCTGGATTCTCTGCAATAAATGTTCTAAAAAGTTTAGAAAGACCTTCTACATGTAGAGACTCATCTCTTATTGACCATGTAACAATCTGTCCCATACCTTTCATCATATTATGTCTTGGGTAGTTCAATAATATAGCAAAACTACTAAATAACTGAACTCCTTCGGTGAAACCACTATAAACAGCCATTGTTTTAGCCATTTCATGTGGTGTGTCCATATTGAAGTCTGTTAAGTACTCATGTTTTTCTGACATAGCTTGTATATCAAAAAACTCTTGGTACATCTCATCAGACTTTCCTAGTGTTTCCAAAAGTAAAGAATACGCTTCTTGGTGTACTGCTTCCATCGCAGCATAACTTACTAGCATCATTCTTACTTCAGGTTGTTTGAATGTGGGTAGATAATGCTTAGCATATCCACAACACACGTCAACATCAGCCTGTGTAAAGAACTTAAATATATTGTCTATAAGTGTTCTTTCACCCTCTGATAATTTTTCTTTATAATCCCGAATGTCATCCTGTAATGGCACTTCTTCAGGTAGCCAATGCATTTGTTGTTGTTTCTTGTAAAACTCAAATGCCCACGGATATACAAAAGGTTTATAATATTCTCTTTCCTCTAATAAACTCATTTATCCCTCGCATGCTAAACAATCTTCTTGTTCAAAGATTATTTCTCTTTTTACTTTACTAGAAACATTATCAGCTCTGCTGATTGCTTCACTTCGTAAATAATATAATGTTTTTAAATTTTTAGCCCATGCTAACATATGTACATTGTGTAGATCACCTTTATTTACATCAGGCGGAAAGAATAAATTTACACTTTGAGATTGACAAACAAATTGTTGTCTTTCTGCAGCGTGTTCTACAACCCAAGATTGATTAATCTCTACAGCTGTTTTAAATACTTCTTTTTCTTCTGGTGTAAGAATATCAAGATGTTGCACACTTCCTTTGTTTGCAACAATTTCTTTCCATACATTATCGGTATTCGCACTTTTGTGCTCTAATAACTGCTCTAAGTATTTATTCTTCAGTAAAAATGATCCACTCTTTGTTTTTTGAGTAAATGCATTTGCACGAAAAGGTTCTATACTTGGACTTGTATTTCCACAAATAATACTAGAACTTGCATTTGGAGCAATCGCTAATAAATGTGCGTTTCGCACTTCACAAGAGTCATCATCGGGACAAGCACCTCTCTCAACTGCGAGTCTACGAGTTTCATGTAATGCGTCTTGTTTGATATGCTTAAACATTTGGTGATTTTTACCACTTGCTCCAATACTTTCAAATGGAATATTGTTTCTTTGCAAATAAGCATGAAATCCCATTGCGCCAAGACCGATACTTCTTTCTCTGAAGGCACTGTACTTGGCTTTTTCCATCTGACTTGGGGCGTGTTCAATAAAGTAATCTAATACATTGTCTAACATTCGTACTAAGTCTGGTATAAATGCTGGAATCTTAGACCATTCGTCAAAATACTCCAGATTTACACTTGAAAGACAACATACTGCTGTTCTTTCTTCATTTGTGGCAAGAGTGATTTCAGAACAAAGATTACTATGATTTACATAGAGTCCTTTTCTTTTCTGAAAGTCGGGTAAATCTGCATTTACAGCATCTTCAAACATGAGATAAGGTTCTCCTGTTTCCATGCGATTCTGCAGTAATTTTACCCAAAGTGTTCTTGCGGACACTACTTTTTTAACTTCTTGTGTGTGAGGATCAATAAGTTCCCAACTATCATCAAAGTTTTGTTCATGCGTAGCTCTGTGTATAGTTTCCATAAACTTATCATTTATGACTACACCATGATGTAAGTTTGTACACTTACGATTAATATCTCCACCAGTAGGCTTACGAATGTCTAGAAATTCTTCAACTTCAGGATGTGTAATATGCATATAACCTGCATAACTCCCTCGTCTTGTAACTCCTTGTGAAAAAGCAAGCATCTCTGCATCTACTACTTTCATAAAAGGAATTGCACCTGTGGACTCTGAACCTTTGGAAGTTGATGTTCCTTGTGATCTCACTGCACTCCAAGAACCACCTATACCTCCTCCGAAAGAAGATAAATAAGCGTTTTCGGTGTAATGATCTGTAATACCCTCTCTACTATCTTCTACATAATTGAGAAAACATGAGATAGGCATACCTCGTTCTGTACCTCCATTTGAAAGTACGGGTGTAGAGAACATAAACCATAGATTACTTGCGTAATCATATAATCTTTGGGCATGATCTTCATCATCTGCAAAAGCTGTTGCTGCTCGAGCAAAAGCCTCTTGTGGTGACTTCTCATCCCCAACGAGGTATCTGTCCTCTAGTGTTTTATGACTAAACTCTGTTAGAAGTTTGTCTTTACTATAATCTATTTTCATCTAAGTGCCTTAATAAAGTTGTGTTAATAACCTCTGTGTTTTCTTCTCCGATAGCTGTCTCCGAGTAAGTAATTAAATCCATAAGTTCAACGTTTGTCAGAAGTTGTTCTGCATTTTCGTTAAGATTCTGAATATATTTATACTTTCCATCGATAGGACAGGCATTGTAGATATCAAAAACGTCTCCATATTGTTCCATTAGCTGTACTGCACGCTTTGGACCGATTCCAGGTATTCCTGGAACATTGTCCCCCTTGTCGCCAGTCAGACATTTGAATGTAATATAATCGGGGATCTCAAAATCATAATGTTCGTCCCAATTATGTACTGTTGTTTCTTTTCTAGTAACTGTACTAAAACGAGAAACTTTATCATTGATAAGCAAGTCCCAATCTTTATCAGATGAAATCATCCAACATTCGTCTAATCCATACTTATCAAGATTCATACTAATGTATGCTGCAATATCATCAGCTTCAACTCCCTTGAATTGAAATACTGGATATTTTTCTTTGAGTAATGTTAGAGTATTACTAAACTCTGCCATAAACATTGCAAACTCTTTTTCTTCTTGAGGAGTTTGTTCTGCATATTTTTCTTTTCTGTTTGCCTTGTATTCTGGGAATATTTCTTTTCTATAAGAACTCCCACCATCAGCCGTAATAACTATAGTACCTGCATTATAAGACTTTGCTAGACTTTCTACTGTTCTAACATAGTCATACTTGAAGTCTGTTACACCTTGATGTTTCCATCTAAATGCAATATTCAGTCCATCAACTATCAGCAAGTTGCCAGTCGGGGCTGGGTTCCCAAGGTCTGAGAATGTGATTGCCATTTGTAAACTGTATCTCCTCTTTTTCTAGCCAGTGTTCTGCAATAAGTATATATGCACCCAGCCAGGCAATGTGCATATACTGCAATGTATTTTTTGGTTCTCTTACTGTTGCAGCAAAGAACTTACCATGATTCTCTCGAAAAATAAGTAAGGGTTCTTGTTCCATTTGTTGTGCTTGTTTACATAGTTTACTCCACCACTTAAAAAGATTATTACTTTTCTGTGTGTAAATTTTACTATTGAAACCACACTCTTTGTAGAACTTAACTTCTACAGTAAAAAGATTGTGTTTGTCTTGAACCATGAGATCACCTTTTATTTTCCCACTACCAGATCCAGGTGTCTGTGTCCATGATTCATCAGTAAGTCTATCCATCATAGATATAACTTGCTGCTCGCCTCGATTGCCTTTCTGTCTAGGATTAACCATCGAGTCGACTAATTTTCTGTTCTTTGATTATGTCTATTTTGGACAATAGTGGGTGTGTCCAACCATGTGATACTATATAAGTATTCAAATTTTCCTCTCTCAGTAGAATTTCTACTAATCTTTCTTTTCCGCCCTCGTCGAGTACATTTGTAACTTCGTCAAGAAATAATACATTAATTCTAGACTTAGAAATACTACTCATCAATTTACGAATTGCTAAAAGAGTAGATGTGTTAACTCGTGCCAACTCTCCAGCACTCAAAGCTAAGATATCTACTGTTTTACCATTGTCATCTATTTCTACATTTAGTTTGTCATTTAATACTACAAATTGTAAACTAAATCTGCCATCTGATAACTCTGCGAGGTATTCATTTGTTAATTCTTCGAGATCTTTTACTAAGTTCTCAATCTTATAAGCAAGTAGTCCATTAGTACTAAATGCTTTCTTTAAAATTTCAACATGACCAAGTTTATCTTCTACTTCTGTTATATCAGTAGTTAAACTTTTATGTTGTTCTTCAAAATCTGTTTGTTGTTCTTCAATAATTGCAAGTCTTGTATTATGTCTTTCTATTCTTTCGTTTTCTGCAATTACTTCTTCAACTCTACTTTGTCTTTCTCGAATACGAGTTTTAAGTTTTGTTATCTTTTCTGTTAACTCTGTATCGTTTGGTACTTCAGTGGGAAGACTGTGGTCTATTTGTCTGTATATTTCTTCCCAGTTACTAATCTTCTGTTGCATTTCTTTGAGTAGAAGATTTGCTTTATTTATCTCTCCAAGATTATCATTTACTAACTCTAGTTGAGCTGTATATTCCTCTTTTGTTTCTTGGTGTTTTTTTAACTCTTGTTCTATAAATGCGAGGTCTATTTCTTGACCACAAGTAGGACAGCCTGCATCATCTACATCTAACAAGTCAGTATACTTTTTGATCATACGGACTTCTTGACTACCTTGTGATTTTATTTCTCCAATCTGTTGAAGTAGATGTTCTGTGTCTTGCCATTCATTTTCAGAAACGTACTCTTTCGCAAGTCCTAAATCTATAGACTCCAACTGGCTTTTGTATAAATTATTTTGGTTAATTTTTTTCGTAATTTCAGAGATATTTTCAAATTCTATTTGTAAAGAACGCAGAGTTTCTTCATCTTCTTCCGAGTAAAATGGTAATTCCATTTTTGAAAGTAGTGATGTATCTTCCAAATAATTATCTGATAACCACTTATCGATTGTGTCAATTTTCCCTTGTATGCGAGAAACGTCTCCAGCTAAATTTCGTGATAATTCCTTGAAAACTTCAAAGAATTTTACATAGTTATCTAACTGTAGTAGATCGATCAAAAATTTCTTACGATTTGTGTCTGTAGCTGTCAAAAACTGCAAACTGGCATTAGTATTCTGATATACTATCTGCGAGAATGTTTTGAAGTCAATTCCAATAATTGCTTCTAGCGTTTTATATGTTGCAGTTGCTGTATGACTTGATATATCTTCTTCATTCTTATATAATTTTACTTTTATATTTGTGCGTCTAACAACATCAATTAAGTACTCATCATCATTCACAGAAAAAGACAAAGCTATATCATAGCCATTATTGACTTCACGATTTGGTATATCTGCTTTTTTAATTCCTTTGGAATTTTTATTGAATAATACTTCTTCAAGTATTAACGGGATTGAACTTTTTCCTGTTCCATTTGTTCCGACTAGCTGAGTAACTATACTGTCATTTAAGTCAAGTATATTATCCGAACCATAACTAAAACAATTACTCCACTCCAGCTTCTTTAGCGTAATCACTAAACACTCCTAATATATTTTTTGTTTTACTTTCATCTAACTCTAATATATAGCTTAGGTACTCGCCTAATTCTTCTTCGATTGTCATGTCTTGACCTAATATTAGAGTTGCCTCTGTTTTTCTTTTTATAACTTTTTTATCAAGTAATTCACTATTTTTGATATTACTTAGATCAGATACATCTCCTTCAATTTCATATATTGTATGATCCCACTCTGTTTGAATCATTTCACTAGGATCTGTAACTGTTTTACGAATTAATTGTGGTAAATTAAATTTATGCCATGTCCAACTCCAGTCCTTATTATCTATTAATAAGTATCCAGTTTCCACATTCTTTCTATGAAAACTTGTAGTCATAGGACTGCCAGGATATACTATATTTCTTTGTGTATTACTATGTGCATGTAAATCACCTGAGAATACTACTTTGAACTTGTCAAAACGATCTAAATCTACTTCAGGTTGTACATGAGGTGGTATCTCACCACGAACATGAGTAAATAATATATCTGCATCAATATCTTCTATACTTTTCTTTTTATGTAAATCTGTATAGGGTAATATTGCATAATCATGAGGAACCATTTCCCCATATGTTGTTTCATCAATCACTTTTACTAGAGGATTGAGTTCTGTTGTAACTTTTTTTAAGTTTGTAAAGAAAGTTTTGTGTTTTCTTGTTGCTTCATGGTTACCATCATAAATGATAGTTCTAACACTGACGCCCTTTACAAAGTCAAAGTAAAGTGTAAGTTCATCCATGCTGGGGACTCTATCGAATAAGTCCCCACCAATGATGTGCAAATCAATATCTTTTTCAAGATCATAAATCTGTTCAAAGAATAACTTGTAGCGTGAGCACGCCCAAGCTACAGGTACATTCTTTTGTCCAAGTTTAATATGCCAATCTGCAGTGAATAGAATCATCCTACGAATTCGTCTCCTGGTGTCCAAGAACAACCTGTAAGACCACCAGCTTTTAAAGCTTGTAGTGTTCGTAAAACTTCGTCTGCATTTCTTCCTGTATCTAATGCATTTACTGATACATGTTGTATTACCCCTTCGGGATCGATTATAAAAGTTGCTCGATAACATACTCCATTTTCTTCGTCTACTATTCCTAGTTTTCGAGAAAGCGTAAGACCGCAATCTGCTGCAAGAATATGATTAATGTCTCTGATAAGAGAATTATCTTTCTTCCATGCTAATTTACAAAATTCGTTATCTCCGCTTACACCAATAACATCAGCTTCGCTACATAACTTGTCCATTTCTGATATTTCTGTTGGGCAAATAAAGGTGAAATCTTTTGGATAGAAGTATACTACTGACCATTCGTTCAATAATACATCTACATCAATAATTTCGTTTTCTTCATTTACTCCTTGCATGTGCAAGTTCGGAAAATCGTTGCCTACTGTTAACATAATCTACTCCTATTTGATATCAAACTCGTCTGTGACTGTTTCATCAGGTTCGTTTGATGCTCCTTCTCTTAATCTGTCGAGAAGTTCTTTCTGTGCATCGGGGGTTGGTCGAGTAAGTACTTCGTCCATTGACTTAAGTTCAGCAACTAATGCTTGCTCATCTTCAGTCAAGGCTCTTGGTTTGCACTTCAGAGCTTGTAGTTGATACTCAACATTATAAGCCATCGGTCCAGTTTTTACTCTCTTAAAGTAAACATCCCAGCCAGTTTCAGGGTCAGTTGGATCGCCAAGATCTTCTGCTGCAACCATTATCTGCTCGAGTAATTTTTTCTTTAAGTTTAGTACTTTGACTTTTCCATCGTGGATACATTGAATCGCATATGCCCAACCGCATTTCAATTCTGGATGATATTCTCTTACCCAGTCTTTCTCTACATTGGTAAATGCTTCTGCGTCTCTATCGAATGATAGACACTCGAATGGTAAATTCTTACCGTTTTCGCCTTTCAACCAGTAAACATAGCGAGGAAGCATATCCCCAACCATTCTTACCATGTTGTCGCCTTCGACATATTGATAACTGTCGATTTTATTTTTTTGGGCTTCGCCCTTAGCTTGATTAAATTTTATTGCCATTTTAGTTCCTTTAAAGTGATTTCTTCAAATAGAAAGTGTATATAATATCCCTCTATTCGTAGTAATCTATTGTTTTTAATACTGTCCTCATCCCCTGTAAAGTGGAGGAGGTCTAATCTGGTATCTTTTGTTTTTTGATATTCAAAATAATTACGCAATGATGCGATACCTGCATACTGCACAATCTCTGCATCTGAATATCTCCTACGCTGAATGAATAATGCCTCGGGGTTTACTAGGAAACTATGTCCATGAAAACTTTTAGTCCAAAACTTATATATTCTATCATGTCTATTCACTGGTGGAAGTTTATAGGTAAGTATATGTAGGATTGTCATAATATCTTTGACACTCCCATTGCTTTCCTTTTTTACTTTTTCCCAATTATAGAATAACATATTATAACAAATTCTTGACCTCGTGTCAAGTACTATTTTTCACTCCTATATATCTGATACTTCATACCCTTGTCGCATGTAGTATCCCCTTCTCGCAGATGCCTGCTTTCTAGCTGTACGACCTTCTAGATTGATATCTACTATCACAGGTTGCAGCTTTCCCTCATTCATTCTTATAACACGCCCGATTAACTGTGTGAGCAAAGGCTCATTGTTTACGGGTGTTCCCAAAATAAGACAACTTAGGCAATCAACACTAATACCCTCTGAAAATATACTTTGTGTTCCAAACAGTATATCTTTATCAGAAAAGATTTGTTTTATCAGTTTGCCACGTTCTTCGTGAGGAACATCTCCTGTTACGCAGATTGCGTTATCTCCCACAAGTCTTGCACAACTCTTTAGAAAATCTACTCTATCGCTGACAAGTAGCACCTTGTGCCCTTTTGCGGCATAACTCGCTGCAAGCATTGCCATTGTATTTTGGTATTCCCAATCATACGCAAGTGCGTTGATTCGATTTGCCCAATCAACATTGCCATCCATAAAGCGAATCCCCGAGTGTACTATGTCAACTCGTGGAGTAAGATAGTTCTCTTTGGGCGGTTTAAATACAGTATTTGAAAAGTAATCACGAAAGACTACATGTCTTCCATCCTTTCTCTGCATTGTTCCAGTCAGTCCTATTTTGTAGCGTGCCTTCGAAGCGTCCACGATGCGTGTAAAAGTTGGTGAAGATACATGGTGCATCTCATCCAATATAATTGTACCGAACTCTCCTACGATTTTGTCGATATTTCGGTATAAAGTTTGTACATTTCCAACGACAATTTCCTTGTTCATGTCAAACTTTCCTGAGCCAATCACACCCGCCGTGACCCCGAAGACTTTTTGTACTTCTTTTTCCCACTGTCCTCTTAATGCTAATGTATGAGTAACAATGAGTGTCTTTTGTTGCAATTTATTTGCGATTGCTAACGCAGTGAATGTCTTACCCCAGCTTACCCAAGCGTTGATTATACAACTGTCTTGAACTTCGTCATATACGGACTGTTGAGAGTCTCGTAAAGTGAACTTAAAGTCAAAGGGTTTGATTGGTATATCATTCCGCTTATCCTTTATTTCGTAATCCTCTGGTATAAGATCCGTTCTTCCAATCGGTATGGAAACCAAACCTGATCTAATTACGCCCATATTCTTAATGATGATAGGCGGATCAGTTGGTCTTCGAGGTGGTATCGAATATGTCAGTTCTTCATCGAGAAACGACTGATATTCGTTAGTGCACTCTAGGTAAATGCGATTGGAAAGAACTGCTTTCATTTAGTCCAGTGGTACTAAGTCGCCAGTCTCGAAAAAGTTGTACACAACTTCATCGAGATACTCGTAAGGATAAATCTCCTCTCCTGTTAGTAAATTTGTACAAGGCTCGTGCCACTCAAATTCATCATTGTCTGCATAGCCTTCGCCGAGGACTTCTTCCATAACACAAGTGATATCGCCATCCTCTTGATAATTGTCATTATCATCAAGAAAATGTTTGCCATCTTCATCTAACAGAGTTTCAATATGATATACTCCGATAAAGTTTCTAAACTCATCTTCATAAGTCATTTTTATGTACACTGTTTCTCCATACGTTTCTGCTATATAGTTTGCAACATTCTGCGCCATATTATATGGAGGACTCCAAGCCGAGTAACCTGTTATGTACCCGTTATGGGTTTCCTCTATATTACACCATTTGGCTCCAACATTGTCAACATACCAGTTCCAACTATCTTCAAGATGCCCGTCTTTATCAAACTTAGGTTTTGCACTTTGCATAAATGGTTGATTTTCTAGTTCTACAAACTCCATTATTTGGTAGGGTTCGTTATCTCCCCACTGGCGAGTGACTTCTTTTTCTAGAAAAGATTCGCTCCACTGTTCGTCAGTAAGATTTGTAGATACATCTATATTAAAATATACATGATTTGCCATGTTATCTCCTATTTAAACTCGGGACCATTATACCACTGAACGAGTGAGTATCGTGTCCCTCTTTTTACTTCGGTAACTCTATGTTGTAGGAAGGAAGGAAAAATAATTACTGTTCCTCTTTTTCTCAACTGCCCCAAAGGCATCTTTAGTTCTTGCCCTTGTGGATTTTTTATTTCAAAGTTACCACCTTCATAATCTTTTGGATGAGATAGGTTTACTGTAATAGATAATTTTCGAAAAGGCACTGCTGAATTTAAAGATGAATCTGTATGCCATCCGTAATGTCCTCCTCTTTTATACTCACCAAACTGTATAGTTTCTTTACCTGTTATAATAAAGTTCCATGCCTCTAAGTTTGCTAATGTAGCATACCCTTGAAGCATTGTTTCTAAAAAGTGTCCTTGCGGAAACCATGACACATTTGTAACTCTAGTCTTTTTGTTATCGACTTTTTTATTTGTTGTTGCGCCATAGATTCCTGCTTCATCTAATCCATTTTCTTTTCCGAGTTTTATTATTTGATCACAGGCTTCATCGGATAACCTGTCTGTTTTTGAATACCAAAACGGTACTGCATAAGCTGATCTTATCATATTTTTCTCCAGCTATCTTTCTTAAACTCAGCACAGAGTTCATATACAAAAGATGGTTTATTATTTATATACAAAATACCTGCATATCTCATATTTAGTGCAGGCGGTCTTGGTAATTCAAAAGGAAAAGGTATACCTTGAATCCACATAAGAGTAGCAACATCTTTATGTTCTAACTTTCCTATTAAGTGATACTTCAATTTTGCACTTTTACTTTTTTCGTAAATGAAAAACTTTCCATTTGAATCTACATAGAATCTTCCTCTATGTTTTATGAGTCCTCCAAAGTCATCAATTTGATACTTAAGATCATAAAGATTCTTCATGGGAGTCTTTAATCTTCTTTCTCCTAATGAACTTCCTACTGTGTTTCTATCATCAATAACAGCGCCCTCGCACCATAAGATTCCATCTTGACGCACTACATCATCTGTATGCACTACATAGATTGGAAACTGTATATCTGAGAGATTCATTTTTTAGCAGGATTAATTAACTCTATACGGTTAAAGGTTTTTTCTTCTATAGCTTTTTCTATAATTGCTACATGATCATCCATTTCCATATTGATTATATCTTCATCAGTATATACTACTAACTTTAGTACTTGCTTATCCATACTTTGCTTCAAACTTTCCAAAGGAATAATCGTCTCCAATATCAAAATCACATCCAACTGGGCAGTCTGGAATAGACATACCTCTGTCTTTTTGAATGCAAGCTTTCAGTATAAACTGATAATGTTCGACCCAATCTTCATCAACTTCTGCAAGAACAGAGTCATGAACTAGAGCAAATATTTTCATTTTATCTTCTTTGCCATCTTGTTTAATAATATTGTGAGCATCAATTGCTCCAAGTAAATTTACATCAGATGCAATCGATTGTACTAGAAAGTTTACTCCCGATCTTACTTCATGTGATGCAATACCTTTATCGGTAGAGAATACATTTGGTAATCTTCTCTTTCTACCAAAGTGAGAATAGATGAATCCATTATCTTGAATAAACTTTTTCTGTGAGTCAAGCCAAGTCTTAAGACCATGAAATTGTTCAAAGTAATCTTTAATAACTGCACTTGCTTCATTCATACTAAAGTAAGTACCACTATCTTTGGTTACTTGTTCACTAATTTTCTTTGGACCAGCTCCATACATTATTCCGAATGTAACAGCTTTAGCCATTTGTCTTTGTGTGCCATAGTGTTCTGCAACCTCGTCTACTTCGCAAGGAAGATTAAAGACGAGCTTTGCAATGTTTGAGTGAAAGTTTCCTCCACCCTTGAATACTTCCATTAATGCTTTATCATTTGCAAGTACTGCTGCACAATAAACTTCTGCTGTTGTTAAGTCCATTGCAACTATTTTCTTGCCAGGATTAGCTTTGATACATCCTTTAACAATTGGGTTGTCTCTTGGAATCTGTTGCATATTCATTTTACCACTAGAAGATAGACGACCTGATGTTGTACCATGAAGGTTAAATCCAGTACGAAGTCTACTATCTTTATCAAGTTGTGGATATATCTTATCAAGATAAGTAGTTTTAATCTTTACTTTCTGACGAATATCTAATACTAATTGTGGTACTTCATGTTCTTCTGCAAGTTGAGTTAACACTTCTGCATCTGTACTGTCTGCACCTGTTCCTGTTTTCTTACCTGTAGGCTTGAGACCTAAGTAATCAAATAGTAATGCTCTAAGTTGCATTGTACTATTAGGATTGAAGTCCTTGCCTTGTGAATGTTCAAACTCTTTGATAGCTGGATAAGTATATAACTTAGCAATAGCTTCATCAATTTGATCTTGCATTAGCACTGAAGATGTCTGCAATCTTTCTTTGTCAAATGGCACTCCAGTATCTTGTATATCTGTTAAGAATCTACAGCCTGGAATAAGAATATCTTTATATACTCCATATAGTCTTTCATTTTTTACTAGAGCATTTTCAAACTTTTGAAAGAGTAAAAATGTACATACAGCATCCATTGCTGCATAGTCTTGCATTATTTCAAAAGGAATCATATCCCAACTAAAGCTACCTTTAAGTATGCCATTTCTACGACAATAGTCATCTATCCACTCATACATACCTTTTTCATAATCTCCATAAGGTGTGTATTTCAGTGATAGTTGTTTCAAACCGTGTGTGCCAGGATTCTCGTCTAACATATAGTGTAATAGCATAGTATCTTCAAATCTTGGAAAGTTAAATCCAAAATGATATTCAAAGAACGCTAAATCAAATTTAGCATTATGAAATACTACTCTCTTTTTATCAAATAGTTGTTGTAGCAATCCTTCTGCTTTTTCATCAATACAATCAGAACTAATGTATGCGCCATGCTCTGGCTCATAAGATAGACTAATACCAAGCATATATCCATCTCTTGGGTATAAACCTGAAGTTTCAGAGTCAAGTGCGATAAAATCATTATCATGATTCAATGCGTTGTCTAGAAATACATATAAGTCTGCACTTTCTGTAATACCATAACACTTATCGTCTCCAAGTTTCTGTTGTTTGAGTTCTCCTTTAATATATTTCGTAATATTACTACTAGATTCATCCCATACTTTCTTTGCCTCTGGCTTGAATGTTATCATTGCTGGGTTTATTACTGGTAGAAATTTGTCATCTACAACTCTTCCGCTGTATTCTGTAACTGAGTTTTGATTTGTAAAGAACTTTAATGATTCTGAGCCTATCAGTATAAGCCAGTCATAAGAATCAATATCTATTTCGATATCACAATCTCGTTTTAATACTTTCTTTACTGTTGGGTCAGAGCATAATTCATACTTGTCAAAATCAAACTCGTTGTTGAAAAGTTTTACATAGTCATTTCGACTAGGCTTACTTTCGATTAATGCTATTTTAGCCATATAATTGTTCCTTTAATTGTTTTACTTTTTCTTTGTTGAGTGCTCCAGCATCCCCAAGAGCAATCGGTATTTTTACATTTTTAGCAAGTATCTCTGCAATCTCGCACATTTCTTGTATCTTGATTGAAGCTTCCTGCCCTGCTTCGTCTGGATCAAATAGTATATCTACTGCCTCCACACCTTGCATTTTGAGTAGTTTTAGTTTCTCAATATCTATATTTCTTGTACCAAAACAACACATAACATTTTCTAATCCTTTGTCATGTAAGTTTAGCATATCAAATATACCTTCTACTAATATTACTCTGCCTTTTATAGGTTGGACTCGAGCAGGGAATAGGGGTAATACTGCCTTTGGGGGATGGATTAAGTATTTAGGAACATCAGTCATTGACTGTGTTCTACAGTTAAATGCCACTATTCTCCCTGTCAAGTCCTTGATTGGAAAAGAAATTCTGCCTGTAAACGGTTTGTCTGGATGTATAAATGCATCAAAGTTTTTATAAGCGTCTGGAGATATATCTCTCCAGTTACCTACATAAGGCATAAAATTCTTTGGCATCTTCAATCCTACGGAAGATGCTCTTTTTTCTTCTACTTTTCTTCTAAGTTTTTCTCTACGAATGTCCAACGGATTCGAAGGAGCGTCGTAGTGGTTAAATAAATTACCTTTAAACCCACAAGAAAAACAGTTGAATACACCTGTAATTCTATCAATTCTCATACTTGGATTACTATCATCATGCTCAGGGTTCAAGCACTTAACAATAGCGTCTGCCGGAGACAACTTATATTGTATTTTTCGTTCTTGTAATAGTTCTTCTACTGTCATTATATAAGCGTACCTATCATTAATGCAATACCAAATATAGGTATAAGTAGCACTATACACATTGTTAGTGCATAAAAGAAGTGTTCTAAAAATACTTTCATTGTTTATGTTTCCATCCTTTTAGTTGATCTCCAAGTTCTTCAAAGTCTGTCATCTTTTTACCACTTGGATCTGTTTCGTGTTCATAGTACTTACTTTTCCAAGCAAGTTCTACCATTTGAAACCATATTGCTATCATACGATCTCTTTCTTCTTTATCTCCCCATAAATAAAACATATTCCACCATTCTTTGTCAAATCGGCAGACTTTTATATTCATTGTTTTAAACATCCATCCATCATGGTGTTTTCTTACTAGTTCCCACATTACTCTCATTCTTTGACTTCCTGCAATAGGATAATAGTTAGGCATACACAATATGGGGGATTCAATACCATGCTTCTCTATACTATCGTATAGTGGTTGATTTATGGGAACTCGTTCTATATTCTGATAAATCTTTTTCTGATTCAATAGAAACTTAACTGATCGTGTTTCCCAAGTGTAGGGAGGCAGAGCTACTAACTCTGCCGTTTCCTTACTGATTCTATCTGCCGCCATTTCTTACTTTTCTCCATAAGCCATGTCTACGTCTCTTCTCAATTTCCATACGAATCATGTATGTTCGTATCAATGCAACTACTGTAAATATAAAAGTAGTAACAAGTGATATCAAAAATGCACTTGTCCATCCCCATTTTTCTATGAATAACCATAGTAGGAATGTTTGTAATGGAAAGTTAATAACAAGAGCAGCGCCTACCTGTAGTACAGATTCTTGTAATGCGGCTTTTTCTGTTTTAGTCATCTAACTGATCCCATAATTGTTCTTCGAGTTCTGTTTCGTAAATCACACGAAACTCCTCTATTGTTGGCGGAGCAATACGAATATTGCTTTCTTTTAGTTTTCGCACATATCTAGTATATGCTATCATTAATTGTGCTTCTGTGTATAAAATCATAATCTGTTTACTAATGCAGCGATAGTTAAAATTAGGGGATCAAATGCCCCATATATGTATAGGCTTAAAACCCATGGTTGCCATCTAAATGTCATCTACATCTTCTCCTGTTTTCATACTGTTTTCTATATTTTCTTTCTCTTTAGGATTTAGTGCAGACTGCGGACCAATCTTCAAGGTTTCCCAATCTACTGCACTTGTGAAGCTTTCCATCCTATTGCTTCTCATTTTTACACAATTAAAAGTCATACACTCATCTTGTTGATCCCAAGTCTCCAATGCATAAGCAGCGTCTGCTGCATCAAGTATACCTTTTGCAAATCTAGCCTCTCCACTAGCATCTGTTTGGTATGGGGCAAAGAATAGAGTTTCATACTGCTGAGCGTATAGTTTCATTTTCTTACTGACTTCAATCTGTTCTGTCCAATCATATTGACCTGAACGACTTGGCGCATTGTGGCGTTTGACTTGGTTTAGATAATCAACAATTACCACACCAACATCAAGTTGGTTAACCTTTTTATCTAGCTCTGACTGTATTTTTGAGAGAGTTAAAGCTGGATCGTAAATAACATCCAATTGCTTTTCTTTGTGGAGAGGTAGTTTTGTTAGGTTTTTATGAAATGTATCAAAGTCATGTGTTTTTATAAACTCTGGCAATAATTCATGCCCACCGTCAAATCTACCTGCCCACCAGCCGCCTACTAGATTCCACTCTTCAGCGGATAGCATTTTACTGCGTAGTCTTTTTAATGGTATTTTTGTTGATACAGAACAAATCCTTTGAAGGATTGATCTGCTGTCCATTTCTATAGTAAAGTAGAGCGCACTACGACCTGAATCGTATACATTTGCTGCTAGATTACAACAGGTAACGGACTTACCTGCTCCTCGTCGCCCGCCAACTAGCACTAAGTCTTTGGGTGAGAACTGAATTTGTGAATCGTACTCACTATTAAGTCCTAAGGGTAAATACCTCGATAGTTCTTTGTCATCCTCGAATAAAGATATGCTCTGCATACTTTCTTCGGGTGGCTTGACATCTACCTTGTCACTTACCCTTAATACTATTTCTTGGAGTTGTTCTATGTTTTCTTCTGCACTAGCCATTGCAACTGTGTTGTCAATGTAAGTATCAAGTTCATCTAGAATTTCTACTTGTGCATATTCATTTTTGAGATAATCAAGTAAAAGCCATGCGTCTACCTCGACTTCAACTGATTCGATTGCAAATATTTTTTCTTGAAGTTGTCGATCTCGCACTTCATATTGGAGATCTTCAAATTGGGGGAGGTCTTGATAATTGTCTATGTGTTTATCAAGGATGCGGAATATTGACTGATATTCACCAGGGAGGTAATGTTCTTTTAACTTAGACCATGTGTCTAAATCTTTTTGAACTATAATCTGTTTTAGTAACGCTGATGCAATATTCACTGTATAACTCTCTCAAAAATTAAAAATGGCAGAGGCACAAGAGTGCCTCCACCGACTAAATTGAATACTGCGGATTAACCGATATCTTTTTTAGCTGCACCGTTGTAATCAGCACACTGTAAACCACGTCTTGTTAACATAGTTTTCACGCCTCTTACTGTTTTACCGATTTGATCTGCAATTGACTCTACAGTCATGTCAGTAATATCGATATCAGCAAGTACGTCAGCTTTGCTTGATCCTTTAGTTTCTTTTTGCTTTGGAATAGCGTTAATTTCGCCACTTCTTAGAAGTGAAAGAGCTTTACCTCTGATTGAATTAACAGATTTGCCAAGAGCGTCAGCGATTTCTTCTACGAAAGATCCACCGTTAACCATCTCTACAAATGTGCCTTCTTCTTCAGGAGTATAAGTTCTAACTGTCTCAACTTTAGGAGCAGGTTTAACATGCTCTGTTAATTCCATAGAAAGAATTTTTCCTTGGATTGATTTAGCTGAGAAGTGTCCGCCTTCAAAGTTTGATGCAATTTCTGCATATGTGTACGATCCGCTATTGTCATTGACAAATGCTGATAGTGTTGCTTCTTGCTCGTCTGAAAAAGACTTGCTTGCTGATGCTGAAGCTAGTTCAACATCAAATCCCATTTTTCTCAATTTGCTTGAGACTGAACGGGTTGATGTTTCCAAGTGCTCTGCTGCATTTGCAACTGTTCCTTGGGATATTGGGCTCTCGCTTCCTACGAAATCTACTAGAGATTGAGTCCTTTCGTCTGTCCATTTTGGTAATGCCATGATTTTATTTTCCTAAATAAGTTCTTTTAAATTTTGGTTTATTATTATACCCATTTCTTCTGCTTTCTTGGTTTTTGCACTTTCGATTCCACTCTCATTAACTAAGATAGTTACATCTTTGGTGAGATTATCCTTTACTAAGTAGCCTTTCTTTATTAATACTTCTTGTGCAGCGGCTTTAGTTGGATAGCTTTTTAACTTTCCTGTAATGCAAACTGTTCCCTTAGTGTCAGTGTTAGTGACCTCTTCTCGTTTTTTGCAAGTAAAAGTAAAGGGTAGGTTATAGTATTGTTCGAAATGGAAAGTGTTTACTAACCAATCAATAAGATTCGACGCCGCTTTCGGACCCAGACCTGCTTCTATACATATCTCTGGGGTTATCTCACTTAAAGATGAGATGTGTTTCGCTAATTTATTTGAAGCACTTGAGCCAATCAGCGGTATCGAAAAAGCTGGAAGTAGAGTTATAAGGTCGACACTCTTTGATTTCTGTATCTCATTGTGTAGTTTCGTACCTAGCTTCTCTGAATCCAACAGAAAAGATATTTCTTCTTGGGTTAACGAATAAATATCTTTGTAATCGTCAAGACCAAGTCTCTCAATAGTTGAGGGACCGAGTCCTCTGATTTTTAAGGTTTTTGCAAAGTGTTCAAGACGCTTTGCAGATTTTGCAGAGCAAGAGGAGTTCTGACAAAATAACTGGTCACCTACAAATTCTAGTACGCTGTTACAAGCGGGGCAATTTGTCGGTGGTATTATTTCTGTCATTTATTCTCTTTCTCTAAAATATGATAATATTATAACAAACGGCGAACCATTTGTCAAGAATTATTTTTCGGGAACTGGGATAAAATAAGAGAGGAAATTTTAAAGCACTCTGTATGCCCACCAAATTTCTGAATTGGGGAATAACTATCGTGTTTAAACTTCTCGTGAAGTGCCTGCTCGATTTGCCAGCACCGATAAATGGTGTCGTGATAAGTTCGCTGGATACGTAAATCATATCCTTTAAATCCACGACTTCTTTTGATTACATGTCGCCAGTCTTTGCCACTAGCGATTCCGACCTTAATACACTCACGCTCAAATGTGCGTTGGTTAACTAATATAACTCCATAAAGAACGCCCTCTCTTTCTTTTTCTTCGGGTCGATTATTAAAATATGTTTGATTATATACTCCGCCTGCCATATAGTTTCTCTAGTATTTGTTCTTTGTTTCCTTTGTATGCACTAAATCCCAAATTAAATAATCGTATACATACTTGTAAATTACCTAACTCATATCCAATACTATTATCTAGTCTATCCAAGCTGGGGGCTAGAGGATGATAAGGTTCATATAAATCTGTTCCTGCTTTTCCATACTCAGGAACTAAAGGAAGATTTGTATACGCACATTTAAAATTTTGATTTTCCAATACTTGTAGTATATCTTCATAAGTTATACTATGAGTTTGTGCACCTTTCTTTCTATGTGTACCGTCAGGATTTCTCAAAGTTTCATTTGCCTTAATAGTTGCTTTTGATTTTGTAGCAAGATTCTTGCTAAGAGTAATCCATTTTTGTTCTACCATTTTAATCCGTTATCAAGTGCATGTCTACATCCTTGATAGAAGTCTCTATCTTCTTCGGATATAAAATGCCACTTATAATTTATTGAATACATTTTTTCTTCTACTGTTTGAGGGTCAGTAAGATGCATTTGCTTATTCATCATAGCTTCCAATTCATCAAACTGTTCTGTAATCTTCTGCCTGTAAGCTTCGACTTTACTAGAACCTTTTGACAGGTGGGTTGATTGTTCGTTTTGTTTTTTCATATCTTTTTATTATTTTTCCACAGGAATAACACTTTAATGGTATCTGTAGTAATTCACATATTGCCTCGTCTTTTGGTAAGGCGAAACAAGTATGAGGATGAAACATTTCAGTAGGCAAAGGAAAGCCTATGTGTTTCATACTACCAAATCAATTACGAAAAAACTAAATAACATAAATCCAAACATACCTACTTGTACTACTGACATAATAACTACTTGTTTCATTGGATGTACATCTACAATTTTTTCAATCATTTCCTCACTAGGGGATAGATTTGCAACTTGTAATAATTTTTCTTCTTTCATTCCGTTTGTACTTTTCCTTGTCTAGCCATCCATTCTCTATGGGTAGGTTTGTTTTTCATTATACTACGATTCTTCAAGAATGCTTGTCGTAATTCTTCATTCATTTTTTGTGATTTAGTCAATGGTTTTGCTTCTTTTTTCTTTTTTGGTGGAAATAGCCATTGTATTATTTTAATTCCCATTTTTTACAAGTTTCCTCTGAAAGTACAAATGCTGTGTACTTGCTTACTCTACACCAACCTTCGCTGAGAGTAGGAGTAATATTGTGCACGGGATCGTAGAATTTACAATCCCTGCATGGATTATCGGGCATTGGTTCTGCCCTACGTAGTTTGATTTTCTTCAAAGTTTTTTATTCTAAAAACATAATTGTCTGCGCAATCTTCTGCCCAGTGTTCATTATGGTTTGGATACTTTTCCTCTGCGATTAATACTCTGTGCATTTCGCCATCTTCATTAAGTTGATTCTCATAGTACTCACAACCCCAACATGCATCGTTGTGGTATCGATATACTATTGCTCTTCTACCTTGACGCTGATACATATGGTATTCTTCTCTATCATTCATTGCTAAATAACTCATAGTTTTTTTACTAGAGTTTCATACTCTGTGTAGCCTCCGCAATAATTTCCATTGACTTTTATCTGTGGAAAAGTTCTTGCATCTGGAAACTCCTCTGCAATGAATCCCATTTCAAAGTGTTCTCCTAATCGTTTATAAGTATAACTATGTCCTTGTCTTTCCGCCAATGCTTTTGCCTTGTCGCAAAATGGACAGTTATCCTTTCCAAATATTTCTACTGTTAAGCTCATTAATCTACTCTCGCTATAACTTGAGGAATAATTTCCCCTGCTCTTATTACTTCAACAGAACAACCAATTTCAAGTCCAAGACCTTCAATGATTGCTATATTATGTAGAGTTGCTCTACTTACTGTTGCTCCATTTATATTTATTGGTTCTAGAATTGCTACTGGAGATACATTCCCAGATTTGCCGACTTGCCAAACAACATCAAGTAGTTTTGTTACTACTCCTGCTGGTTTTGTTTTCTTGGCAAATGCTCCTCGTGGATGGTGAGAAGTATAACCTAGCTTTTCAAAAGCCTTGTTATCTATAACTCTCCATACCTCTCCGTCTTGAGGAAACATAGAATAGTTACTATCGATTGCAGTCTCAAAACCACAATGATTTAAGAAGTTCATATCTTCTATATAATCATTTGTGGGATAAGGCTGTATACTATAGGCAATGAATTCCATACTTCCTGCTCGTTCTTTGAACTCGTCAACATCTTTTAAATTGAGTGCACCCGCTGCATAGTTTCTTGAATTTTCTATGTTTTTATCAGCAACTACTTCTCCAGTAATTTGCACGATATGTTTGCCCATGCAGGGTAGTAAGTGTCGAGGAACAAGTTGTCGCATCTTTTCTGTGATGTCGACACCTTCTTTTCCATCTCCTCGAGTTAAGGCACAAGATAATGTGCCGTAGATATATTGTAGAGCAACTGCGGCTCCGTCTAATTTGGGGGTGACTACTACAGGTTCTTGACCGTAGTCTGGTCTATCTTCCATTGTATATGCTTTTTGCAATGAGTACATTGGAAAGGCGTGAGTCCACCTTACTGATCGTGGATCTTGCTTTGCGCCCACAACATCATTCAGTGTATCAAGTTGAGCCTCCATTCTGTCATACAGTTCGTCTGACATAAGAGGTTTACCATTATAATAAGCAATCCTTGCTCGATTTATTAGTGCTTCTAAATTTTTCATAAGTATATTATACTAAATTTACAAGGTATTGTCAAGAATTATTTTAGGGGAGGTATATTTCATCCAGTTGTTCTTTGAATTGTTCTTCTAAAACTGATTTGCTTTCTGCTAGTGAGAGAATATCTACTAATCCTTCAAAGAGTCGTCTAGTGTTTTCAAAGTCAACTTTCATAGTGATTCCATTTCGTGTAGGTTTCCACTCCTCATCAAAGTCTAAATAATACTTTCGTAAAGATATGTACTCAGTTCCACGAAATTCATTTACTACTAGTCGTATCTGTTCGTCGTCTGTTTGTTGTATTATTTTTTCGTATGGTGCGGGGGAATCGAGGTCAATCATTCTTAATTACTCGGTTGAGAGGTACAACACTCGTTACATTTTCGGGCACAAGTATCCTATAAGAATCCGTGTCCCAACAAAATAGCAAAACTGTATGCTGTCCTTCTTTTGCTCTATTTCTTTTCTGACGAATGTATTCTGTAGAAAAGTCATTAGTGCAAACATTGTACTTTAACTTTCGTGAGTTTTGACTTCTGTAAGTGATAATTGCATCACCAGAGTCGTCGAGTCTCTTTTTAAGCTCTTCTTTTTTCATTATTTCTCCAATTTAATCTAACAAAAACTCTTTTGAATTGTTAAATTGGAAGGTCTCTAAAAAAGAATGCAAAAAACCAAGACATCTTGCAATGCCTTGGTTAAACTAAGTTACAACTACTTAATTATTTAATGCTTCTACAACGCCTTTGAAGTATACTGCTGCTTTACCAGTTAGTTTACTGATAATAGCTTCATCAACTTCTTGACCTGCGTCTGACAGTGCGGAAGTAAGACTTGCTTGAGCATCAGCTACTGATACTCGTCCACCACCAGTAGATCCACCTGAGGATTTAGCTGCTGGTGTTTTTCTTACATAAACGCCTGCTTTGGTCAATATCATTCGAACTCCATTTGGTGATTCGCCAAGTTCGTCTGCGATTTCTTTTACAATCTCCATAGAAGTCTCAGGTGTAGGTTCTGATTCCTGATACATTTCGACTGCCTGTGCTTTAGATTCATCTGTCCAAGCCATTCTTTTTCTCCTGTGTTTGTTTTGGATCCATTCGCCGTTCCATATGGGTTTCCAACCTGTTCGGTCGTACTGTTCCATATAAAATCTGTCACTCATGTATATCCTTTTTTTAATATAAATATATTATAATGAATTTGAAACCAATTGTCAAGAAGTATTTTTCGGTATCTTATACGCTTTCCTATCTTGAAAAATGGTTTTCTATAGTTGCTATCTTCTCCTCGGCATTTGCGATTTTCTCTATCTGTGTTTCGATAGCCTCGACAATCTCTGGATGTTCTCCAATACCTGTTGAGCTTCTAGTATACACCATAACATTTGCTTTTGCAACTTCTACTTCGCCTTTTAACTTGGCGATAAGTGCTTTTAATAAATAGTTCATAATTCTCCTTTATGATTTAAAATACTTATCAAAGTGACCATCTTTGTACTGATGATAAGTGTCTCTACCATAGATATATCCATAGTAGATTATACCTGACCATACTGCTAAATTAAATGCAAATTTTGCAATTATGAAAGGTAGTCCAAATAAAAAATCTAGCATGTTCTTTTCTTCTCCCAATCTTCGATTGCTGCCTTAATACTTCCCTCTGCTAAAACTGAGCAGTGAAGTTTAATTGGTGGTAATTGTAAAGCATCTGCAATATCTTTGTCTTTGATTAACTTTGCCTCGTCTATTGTTAGACCTTGCAACATATCAACAAACATAGAAGAAGAAGCAATCGCACTACCACATCCATAGGTTTTAAACTTTACACCCATGATACGGTTGCTGCCTGGATCGATTCGTAGCTGTAGTTTCATTACATCTCCACATGCAGGTGCGCCTTGCATACCTGTTGCTACTGTTGGATCTTTGGGATCGTATTTCCCAACTGAAAACTGTTTTGGAGAGTTTAGTACTCCCTCAAATCGATCTACTACTTCTTTACTATATGCCATATTATATGTCTTTTAAGGCTTTGTCGCAAAATGCAACTATGAACTCTCTTGATAGCGTGTCTGATAATGCTACGGGCAAGGTCAATGGAGTTGCAATAAAAAATCCTAGACTTGCAACTAACCAACCAAGAACTTTTTGTCTTACAAGTATATTACTACTATCAAATTTCTGAAGAAATCTTATAGAAGGATAATATAATCTTAGTAAGCAAAAAAGCCATCCTGCAATATAAAAAGCTAAAAAGTATTTCATAAATATTCCTGTAAGTGTCTTAAACTTCCAATGTTATACGCTAGTCGTGGAGCATTATGCCCTGCGTTGCGTACAAATCCAAAGTAGGGCGATTCACACTCTGCCATTTCGATTTCCCATAATAGATAGCACTTGCTACCATATTTATCAAAGTTATGGGACTTTGTTATTTCTCGTTTTACAACTGCAATACAGTTGCCTTGAGCTGACCACACTCTTTCACCTACCTCAAACTCCTCTGCTACACAAGGCTCTGGTATCATAGCATTTTTAATGCCTTTGTAATCAGTGTCAGGAAGTTTTTGTGGTACTCCCATTCGTTCGATTACTGCTTTGATAAAAGCTGGTGAGCGATACAATGCCTTAGCAATGTCAGATGTATTAGAACCTTCTAAATAGTACTTGACTATTGATTTTTTCTCTAACTCTGTTACTCCTTTACCTTTATTCTGTGCTTTTCTCCTAAGTCGGTGGTCTATTGTTTCTTGATGATCTGCAATAATTTTACTAAGACGAGTAGTATTGTATGCAATATGCAATATCTCACACGCCTCTTTTTTAGTAATAGGTTTCTCTGCGGCAAGCAGTTCTATTACTTTATTAATGTTTGTTTCTGAGAGTTTCTCCTCTCTTTTCTTTCTAACTGCCATCTTTTATCACTCCTTTGTGAATTAAATAGTCAATACTTATCCATCCGAATACCCAATTAATCATTTTTTAAATCCAAATGATAGTCGTTTACCTCTTTGAGTTCTTCTTCATGCATTGCGCCTAGTAAAATAATGGCATAGTGAATAACTTTATATAAATCTTTTTCATTTTTGCCGTCTTTCTTTCCAAAACGCTGTGCATATTTTATAATGTTTCCTATACAGAAACCCTCACCATGCCCATTCTCAAATACTATCTCTGTAGTTTGAGTCTTTGCTTGAGCATAGTGTTGATCATATGTACCATTTATATAGTACTGTAATCTTCTTAAAATTAAATCTTCGTTAAATTTATACACGAGTTATCCTTTTTTCGTAATCGGCATAATCTTCGTTCCACCAATGTGGTTTGTCTCGATGAGACCAAGCTGCGAAGGTTGCCTTGTCTAAGTGGTAATAATCTCGATAGCTTTGTATCGGATTGTCGTAATCTCTAAGATCCTCTGGCATTGCCAGTCCGAACTTAGTAAAGCCTACTCTTTCAAGATGTACTGGATCAGGTAGTTTGTTTACTACTTGCTCTACTGATTTGTGTAGTTTTCCATAACGATAGTAGTATTCATCGTTCAATGCGTTAGCATAACAATGAACCCACTCATGGTTATCCAATGACTCCCTTGCCCAGATTGTGCAGGGATGATTGTACATCATTGGAAGGTAGGGGAAGGGTCGCTCCTCAAGTGGCAGATGCTTAATTTCGGCTTTGACCTTGTTAAGAACCTCTCGTTCTTCTGCATTCAACGCACGAGGAACATACCCTAGAAATTTGTCAATGTAAATAGTTGTACAAAGAATCTGGGCAGCTTCCAGTGGCATCTTAACAATATGCTTGTCAACATGATACTGTGCTGCCTTATCGAGATCCTCGTCTAAATAAAATAAATTCATATCTTACTTCCAACATTTGTATACGCCACAGAGTTTGTCTGCGTTTTCTGTAGTCTTACAGTACGGACAGACTTTTTTCTCTGGCTTGATTTTTTTGATTTCTTTAAACTTTTTCATAATGTATATTATACTAAAATTATGAAATAAAGTCAAGAACTATTTTCCAGATCCGTTAATTTTATCCTTTGCTGTCCCAGCATAAAGACCAAACCAAGCTGCACCTGCACCAACAACAATACTGATTAAACCAGACTGTTCCATCGTGGGTTCTGGTAATGCCATAAACCACATTGTGCAATAGTATAATAGGAAAATATATACACTAAGAAATGCTCGGGGAAAGATCCTCCACGCATCAATCATGTTTGATAAGAAAATCCAACGCTGCCAAGGATTATCTGGCTCTCTGTTGGCTTCCATCTCTACTATTTTTGCTTTTAGATTAGAGTTCTCTTGTACAAGTTCCATGAACTTACTAAGGTCAATCTCGACCTCATTTCTACTCATGTCACCTGAAAATCGTTCGTCTGCCATTTAGCTCTCCTTTGCGCTTTGCTTAGCTTTACCGACATTGATTGCAAACCAGTCGAGAACTTTGTACATTTTCCCAACTATCTTGTCGTCTTTTGGTGTGTCAGTACATGCTGCAATAATTGAAGCACTCATGACCAACCATGGGATGACTTGAATCCATCCGATTACCCATTGTAAGAATCCTAACATTCTTCTCTCCTAATCCTCTTATGAGGCTTTCCCAATCAGTAGGGATCTTTGTAGCCATCTATAGTGGAAAGACGTAAGTCCTCCCATTTATTTGTATCTAGTCGATACAGTAATATAGAATCTGATTCAGACTGTTTGACTACAGCTGGCAGAATATCAGCCCTTAGTGTACAAGGTATACTGTATTGCTTGCCAGACTTTAAACTTGTAAAACTTACTTCAACAACAAAGTTTTGAAGTAGTTTCTGTAATTTGTTAAATTCTACCATTTATTTTTTATTTTCTTGAAGTTGATCTAATCTAACTTCGAGTTCTTCACACCAATCTTCTATTATTTCTAGTCTTTCTTGTAGGTGTGGGTGTTTTTCAAAATATCTTGCCCCTTTCATAGCATCTCGGTAAGCTAAATATGAATGCCACCATTTAAGTAGCTTTTCTATTGATTTTAACATACCAAACAATGTCTCCTATTGTTGATAAACCAGATGCATCTTCATCAGGTACTTCGATTTTAAACTCTTCTTCGACTTGCATTATAACTTCAACAATATCTAAACTGTCTGCTCCAAGGTCATCTATTAAATGTGTTTTTAAATTAAGAGCAGGCTCATTAAAATGGCACTTAATTATGCTAAATACTTTATCACTTGTTCCCATCGGCAGAGATATCCTCAGTTGTAACTTTTCGATAATATACTACTACATCTTTTAATTCAGTAATATATCTTTTTAACTCTTGTGTATTATATGCCATCAACTCATAATCAGGAATAGTCATTGCTAAAAATACTAATTCACCTTCTTGTTTTTCTATTCTTGAAAGCTGATCTTCCCAGTTGTCTGGAGTAACTACTATCCAAGTAGGATTCTTTAAATCGATCTCTCTTGGCATAACAGGTTGAACGATTTTTCGTTCTATAGGTTTTGCACTTACTTCTACTACTTTAGTTGGAAGAAGGCTGCAACTGGAGCCCATCATCAAGACTGTCAACGGTATCGCTAAGTTTCTCAATGTCTTCAAATGCGTGTTTTGTTCCATTATTTATTTTCCTCTCCAGTTCTACTGGGTCTGCTAAGATTTTTGCAGTTAATTCATAATTTTGAATAAACTGTGTATATCTATTTAATTCACGTTGTGCTGCTTGACTTTTAACTGTCATTGCTTGCAACTGTTCTGTTTGTAAGCTAAAATCATTTTGCATAGTGGCGATTGTTTCTTCTTGGGTAGCTACTGCTCCCTCAAGTGCGGCGTTGTTTGCTACAAGAATTTTATTCTCATTCCAAAGCCAATAACATATCCCACTTAATACTAATAATAAAGCTAAAAAGAATTGATTCATTACATTTCCTCTATTTTATAGTTAAGTCCTTCTGCTCCATGCATCTCTATGACTTCACCGCTTTCAGTTCTGAACTTTAAATGGTTGGGCTTTGTTATAATAAACTTTTTAACAATGAAAGTTTCATCATCTGCATCGCCCCAAATCTGATTATAACTCACAGTCAATGTATATAGGGTTATAAACTTGCTTTTTAATGCAATCCACCACCTTTTCATTGTTGCGAATAATTTTTTTATTTTGTCCATTTATAGTACTCTCTAGTTGATTTAGCTTTTGCCAATTCGCTAATTCTATGTTTCGAGTTATCTCTAACTCTGTTTTATGCTTTTGATGGTCATATACAAAGAAACAAGCAAGCACCACTAATAGTAGTGGTACTGCCATTCTTTCCGTTAAGTTCCTGTTGAAGTACTCGTTGATGTTCCTGTACCTGTGCTTGTAGTAGTTGCAGTTACAGTTGTAGTTACGGGCATTGCCTCTAACTCAGCTATAATATCTGCTACTGTAGTCGTTGTACTTGTATCTCCTGCATCTACAGTTGTAGAAGTTGCTGGAGTACAATTACTTTGACACTCAAAACCTGCTGCTTGGTTGAACGTTGTACTTGTAGGAGCTACGGGATCTACATCTTTTGGTTGGTTGTTATACCCCCAAATCAATGCTAATACTAATAATATATCCATAATTTCCTATATGTTAGACCAGTCCTTACCTTCAAAAAGCAGAGCTTCTGCTTCTCTCCTACGAACTAATCCTTCTAATACTTTGCCGCCTGCTTTATTCCAGCGTTTGATCTGGGCAGGGACTCCTGCGTAGTCTCCACTATTTAATACTTTTAAAAGAGTAGAGCTACTTAAATTGGTCGGACCGAGATTGAATGTCCATGATACTAATGCATCGAACATACACTGGTCGAGTGAGATGGTTACTTGATTAAGAACATGCTGTTCGTACTCTGTTAGTTCGTGTACTAGCATTTCTTCTGCTTGAGGTTTTGTAATAGACATTCCCTCTGTGACACCTTTGATATGACCATAACCTATAGTCCATATTCCTACTGCGTCTTGGTATGCTTCTAATTCGCAACCTTCAAATTTCTTGATAAGGGATATACCCTCTTGTGATATTTTCATAATGTAAAACTTTCTCCACAACCACAACGGGCTGTTTCTTGTGGGCTTCTGATTTCAAAATATTCATTTAACCCATCTTCTGTCCAATCAATACTGATTTGATCGACATAACTAAATGTCATTGGGTCTACAGCTATTATGCCATAGAACACCGCATCACTTGAAGCATTTGGTTCTTCCAAATAACTCAAGTCATACGACCACCCATTACATCCGTTCGGTTTCATACTAAGTCGTAGTCCCCAAACTTGTCTATTTTTTATTTTTTGCTTTAGTCTTTCTAAAGCGTCTGCACTTACGATTACCATATAATAAATTAATGCGAGTGGGCAGTTTCCTGCCCTCTCGACTTAGGTCTTGACTCGTACTAAAATAGAGGAGCTGCACTGGCTACGATAGCCAATCCAAATATACCAATTAACCCAATCATTGTGATTGCGTCTGATACATCCTCATATTTCTCTACTTGTCTAAAACTATTTATTATTGTTTTCATTTAATATCCAATACTTTACGATTGGAGTTCGGAGTTTTAGACAGCGCGATAGTCAATAGTCCATCTGTTAGTTCGACATTGTCAACTTTTAAGTCCGTGTTTAACATAAACTTACGCTCAAAAGATTTAAGACTGAGACCTTGATGCGAGAATCTTTCACTCTCACTCAATTTTCGTTCTTTTTTCCCCTTGATGAGCAACTCATTATCCTCATGAATTAACTCAAGTTCTTGTTTAGACCAACCTGGCACTGCAACCTCTATACGAAAGTTGCCTGTGTCCACATTCTCTACAATGTTATATCTTGGATATGATGTATCAGTGTTGTGTAACAACCACTCATTATTCATACCAAGCCAAAATTTACTAATATCAATCGTCATATTATTTCTCCTAATTTCCTTTTTCAGTAAAACTATGCCAACCCTTTCGGTATTGACGCCATTGTGCAAGAAACCCTTCTTACACTTATGTATATTATACTAAAAATTCAACCAAAAGTCAATAACTATTTTTTGGTTAGTCCTCGAAGTCGATCTTTCCCTGCTCTTTCATATAATCGAGCGTGGCTCCGATTCCTTCCTGTTTACCAGTTCTATATGCTAAGTATATACTTGCTGCAAGTATAATTAAGTATGCTATATCTATATCCATAATTTTTCTCCATAACATATATTATACTAAAATTATAACCATAAGTCAAGTAATAAATTAAGGGTATCTAAAAATAGTTCTTGACACATGGTTTTTATTTTGGTATAATAACAGTATGATTTATAAAAGAGGTAAATGGTCTACGAAAGAACGACAGACACTGAAAGACCTTTACAATAAAATCCCTTTAACCGAGTTATCGAGTAGGCTTCTTCGAAGAAGCACGAGCATAACCTCACAAGTAAACTATCTTCGAAAAAGAGGATGGACATTTCACAGGAGAACTGATGGATAATCTAATTGAATTTCCACGAATGAAGAAAGCAGATGATCTAGCTGAAAAGCTTACTGCGTCCGTCATTATTGAAGCACAAAAATTAGGAATCAATACACTTGATCCCGACTTTGTTTTTGATATGGCATGGGTTCATAAATTCGTAAAAGCAACAGTCGATAATCAATGCAACATTGCAAATGATCTGTGCCGTCTTACAAGAGCACAGGGTTTGAATGAAAGTTGAGGTAAAAGGAGGATCACTTGAACGAGCAATTCGTCAGTTGAGAAGAAAAACAGATCGTGATGGTCTAAAAGAAAGAATAAGGGAACTCGAATTCTACGAGAAACCAACAGCTAAAAAGAAACGCATGAAAGCTGCAGCACAAAAACGCCAACAGAAACTCACAGCCGAACATAAGAGATACTTAGTAAGACAACCACGGCATAAGAGATAGTCTCAAAATCGATCTCATTTTACCACTATTGTTTTTCGACTTTGCACTTAAAACATCCCACCAATACGACTAGCAACCGCAGGCATTCCAAACTCATAACTTAAAATTTTTTCATGTTAGCAGTTTCGAAAGAGAGTCTTTTTCTGGTAGTAAAAACAAGCGAAGAAATCCAAAA